>Ga0210402_10000330_pt1 | contig 54457 bp, 40 predicted proteins | sample IncBWC7MmetaG_FD_161055 | JGI IMG/M metagenome (GOLD analysis project Ga0210402, IMG submission 161055) | Forest soil microbial communities from Barre Woods Harvard Forest LTER site, Petersham, Massachusetts, United States - Inc-BW-C-7-M | ecosystem: Environmental > Terrestrial > Soil >... | reverse complement strand
TCCGGAAGAGCAGCGCCGAGTGGCTGGAGCCATGGGGCGCAGCCAAACCAGCAATAACGGAACTCCCCGGCCAAAGCCAGCCGGCGGAAGCGCTCCGGGCGGCGCGCGGTAAAATATGGCGAAGGTTCTCATCCCAATTCCAGGAAAGGTATAGGGAAATCATGAATCGAAAACAATCGTTTGTTACGCTTGCACTCTGTGGCATTGTGGGCCTCCTTCTGCTGACTGCATGCAGTAAGAAACCGAGCGAAGAATCTGCCGCTCCGGGCGGCGCGGCAGCGCCGGCTGCGGCACCGATCGATCCGGCGACCGCCGCCGGCGTCAGCGGCACGGTGAGTCTTGCCGGTACCGCTCCCAAGGCGGCAAAAATTGACATGAGCCAGGATCCGGCCTGCAAGGGCCCGAACACCGCCGAGACCGTGGTAGCGGATGGCAGCAAGTTGGCCAACGTCTTCGTGTACGTGAAGGAAGGTTTCGGAAACCGGACGTTTGACGTTCCCAAGGACGCCGTGACCATCGATCAGAGCGGCTGCAAGTATCATCCCCATGTTTTGGGAGTGATGGCTGGACAGACGCTTAAAATCGTCAACAGCGATCTCACTACTCACAATATCCATCCCACGCCGGCCGACAACCGCGAGTGGAATGAGTCGCAACCACCGCAGTCTCCGGCGCTGGAGAAGACTTTCGCCCGCGAGGAAATCATGCTCCCGGTGAAGTGCAACCAGCATCCGTGGATGAAGATGTATGTCAATGTGGTGAAGACTCCGTTCTACGCAGTCACCGGGCCGGACGGCAAGTTCGAAATCAAAGGTCTGCCTCCCGGCGACTACACCATAGCCTTCGTACAGGAAAAGATGGGTACGCAGGAACAGAAGGTCACGCTGGCGGCCAAAGATAGCAAGACGGTGGATGCAACGTTCAAGACGCAATAAGCTGAGTGGGCCGACTGAGCCGTCGGCCCACGCTTCGTCACCTAGGACCGGAAACCATCTGAGCAGTAATTAAGGAGGGCTGTTGCTTCCGATGATGCTAGTGATTTCCATTGTCATGGGCATAGTCCCTCTCGTGGGGATTGCCTGGACAATCGCCACGGGTACGGTCACGACGGTGGACGGCTTGTTCATGAGTTTGATCCTGTTGACTCTCTCCGCCGTTTTTTTTCTGAATGCTTACTGGGAACTGCGCGACCGTGGAGCTCTCGCTTTTCTCGACAAAAAGAAAGCGGCCGCTGCAGCAACTCCCGCAGCAACGCCCAAAGTGACGCCCAACCTAACAACTAAAGAAACGCCGAAAGCACCTGCGCTCGCAGCTCCCGCGAAGGTCGCTCCGCCGAGCACTGCTTCCGCGAACAAAGACCCCAAGCCCGAAGAGGCTGAAGGCTAGGGCCGGAAATCATGGCAGTACAACCCATCCCGCTCGTGCCTGCGGACAAGGCCGCTAACGCCGGGGATAACCTTGCACCTGACCTTGCGCCTGATCCTCGACGACAGCCCTCGCGTCCCCGGATGTCCACGCGCAACCGGCTTCTATTCTTCGTGACGGCGTGGCTCGTCGTGCTCATGCCGTTCATGTTCTGGTGGAGCACCTGGTTTGGCCGCGCGCTCACTGCCAAACAGATGGGCGAATACCTCAACGACAATAGTCATCCGCGGCACATCCAGCATGCCATTGTGCAACTCGGCCAGCGCATGAGCCGGCACGATCCGAGCGCGGCGCGCTGGTATCCCGATCTGGTGCGGCTCGCCTCAAATCCGCGCGAAGAGGTGCGTAGCACGGATGCCTGGGTGATGGGACAGGATACGGCAGGTCCCGGTTTCCACGAGGCGCTTTTGAAAATGTTGGAAGACCCCTCGATGATCGTCCGCGGCAACGCTGCCTTGTCCCTGGTCAGCTTCGGCGACAGCTCGGGGAGGCCGCAGATTGTTTCCTTATTGCAACCGGTCACGATCACCGCTCCCACCGCTGGGAGAGTCATGGATACCGCGGGGATCGGTACGGCGATCCACCAGGGTGGACTCATCGCGAAGCTGCAGGATACTAACGGTGATGGCCAGCAGACCCGCGAATTGCGTTCGCCGATCACTGGGCGCGTGCGCACACTTTCAACGGCGACAGGCGCCAGCGTAGTTCCAGGAACTGCGATTGCGACCGTCGAACCCGGGGAAGAACAAGTCTGGGAAGCCCTTCGCGCCCTATATCTGATTGGCCAACTGGAGGACCTACACGCGATCCGTCCCTACCAGAGAGACTTACCCGAAGTTCCGGAGCGGCTGCGTCAGCAAGCGCTTGAGACCGAACGGGCAATCCAGGAAAGAGCCAGCGCCGGCAAATAAATGCGGTTGGAAGGATAGCTTCCGGTTTGCCGAGTAACAGGAATTATTGCATGGCGGCTCGAACCGAAATGTCGAGTGCGGCCCCTTTCTATGGATAGCCAGTTACACGGCGAAGCACGAGAATCCGAGTGTCCTCGTTATTTCAAGCCCTCCACCAGGTAAAGATCCGACAACCAGCGATCGAAGCTGTAGGCATAGGCACTACCGTCCGGCGTACAGACCACCGCTATAATATCCAGAACTCCGGTGGGATCCGCTGGTTTCAATTCCTTCCAGAATTCACTCTTTCCGGATACGACCGACATCTTGTAGATGCGAGCCGGAACCTCTCCTTGGCGGTAGAGGTAAATGGCGCCTCCGTCCGGTGTCCATTGGAAAGGTATGTCAGCGGGAGCAAGATGGCTTATTCTTCGTCCGCCACCACCATCTAACGCATAAGTCCAAAGGACTTGATTAACGTCCTTGGCGAACAATCGCTTGCCATCTGGCGACACAATATTTCCCGACCACGAGGCCGCCCCATACGTCCCCTCGGGAGTGACTGCAGATGGCTTGCCGCCGTTAACGTCGCGTAGATAAATGCGCGGCCTGTGCCCAGCTTCTACCCCGGAATATACAAAATGAGTGTTATCCGGCAACCAGCTCAACATGTACACATATTGAATTCCGAAACTCTCAAGTTGCTTCGGACTTTCCGGACCTGTTGACAAAATCCATATCTGATCGCCGTAACCATTTGGCACGCCCGCAGCTGCCCACTTGCCATTTGCAGACAACCCGAGGGAACCCCCTCGCCCCAAGCGAACGGCATCGAGACCGTCGGTGCGACGAACGTATGCAGAATAGCTCGGCCCTCCTCCCGCATACTCTTCACTAAAGAGAAGCAACTTTCCGTCGGGGGTTATGTCCGTAACGACTGAGGACTTCAGCCAGGAGAAATCGCGTTCAGTTTTGGTGTCGGGGGTGGACAGCATCATGCTGATGCCCTTGTTGTCTTCCGACAAGAGCACGGCACGCGCACTCGAGATATCATGCAACGTGATGTCAGTCCCGGTTCGCAAGACAGTGTGGGTTTTGCCTGAGAGAGTGACTGCTTGAAGCGCGCCAGCAGCAAACCATACTTCGTTACCATCGGCCGACCACGCCAGCCCCTCGATAGAATTCCAGCCAGTCGATAGAACTGTCTTGTGACCTTTCAAGTCCACCACGGCGACTGCACCGCCATCATCCGGGAAGACTTGGTGGTCAGCAAAGGCGATCTTATCTCCGCTTTTGGAAAATCGAATGTCGCTGATCCATCCATTGGTCTCGTACAACACCTTGCCAATGGGGAATTCGATCCGATAGCGCCCTCCGGAACACCGCACGATGGCCAGCGCATTCCCATCCGGCGTCCAATCGGCATCTGTAACGTCCTCCGCTATCTCGCGCGGCGCACCACCGGACAGCGGAGCCCGAGCAAGGGTTCCAATGAACTGCCGATGGGCGACGAAGTTTCGTTCGAGCAACTCAGCCATTTCTCCCAAGCGCGAAATTGCCAATATATGGAATCGCTCGGTCCCTAACGAACGGGACTCGGGAAACTCGGGACGGTTCGAAAACATTCGGCTGGCATTGCCGTCCCACGCTGCGGTGTACAGCACGGTGCGACCGTCCGGCGCGAACCGGGCGGAAAAGACGGTACCGCGGCGGAAAGTAAGTTGCTGGAAGCGGTGCTCGCGGCTAGTCCAGAATTTTCTGGCCGCAAACGCTCCGACAAGGATGCCGGCAGCGAGCAACGTAGCAACAATGATTAATTCGCGTAGACGAATCCTGCGCCGCACCGGACCCTGGGGTCCACTCATTCCTGGGAAGAGATCCTTCAGTATTGACTGTCCCTCGGGAAGTGTGGTTTCCTCGGAGACCACGTTGGAAACAAAGCGGTACCCCCGGCGCGGCAGGGTCTCGATATATCGTGGCTGCTCGACCGAGTCCTGCAGCGCGTCGCGCAGGCGGTTCATTGCCTTATTCAGGCTCAGATCAAAGTCCACAAATGTATCGGAGCGCCAGAGTCTTTGCTTCAGCTCCTCACGAGTCACCAGTTCGCCAGGTCGTTCCAAAAGCGCAACCAGAAGCTGAAGAGGTTTGTCCGAGAGCGTGGACTTTTGCCCATTGGTCGAGAGCTCGCCGGTATGAAGGTCAATCTTGAATTCGCCGAAACGGAACTGCCTCGTTGACTGGGTTGGAACTGACATCGCTCCCTGCACTCCAAGCTGGTCGTAGAGTCTATCATTGCCCGCTGCAATCGTCTTGATGCCTACGGAATATGCACAAGCGATTGACAACACGATACTTACGTCGGGAACAAGAATGTCATCGTTTGGTCACTCGCGCGGCATTGCTTTTTCGCGTCGCGGGGTCGAGATTTTCCCACACGGAATTCGACGTCGGTTCTTCCTCGCAGCCGTCTCGCTGAAGCCGGCGCCGCTATCGACCAGAGAAATCGCCCAGGAGAGTTGCGCATGAAATCCAGAGCATTCACGCTGATTGCCGCGATGACATTCTTCATTGTGCTAACCACACCAATTCGGGTGTCCGCACAGCAGCACAAAGGAGGACGCCCTCGCTACAAGCTCATTGACCTCGGGACCCTCGGTGGGCCCAATAGTTCAGAGAATATCCAGAGCCCAATCCTCAACAACGAGGGAGTGGTCGTCGGCTTTTCGGATACGTCCATTCCTTGCGTCATCCCTGATTGCTTTTTCTTTCACGCGTTCCGATGGCGGAAGGGCATTCTTAGCGACCTGGGCACGCTTCCGGATGGCCACAACAGCGTGGCCTTTGGGATCAATGCTCGTGGGCAGACCATTGGCCAATCAGAAAACGGTCTGATAAATCCGCTGGCGGGTGGAGCAGAGAATCGCGCCGTCCTTTGGAAGAAGGATGGTCAGATTATTGATCTTGGAACGCTTGGAGGAAATGACAGCCGAGCGTTCGCCATCAATGATGAAGGCCAGATAGTGGGAGGGGCTTTGAATGACGTACCTGATCCCTTCTCCATGCCCCGCCTGGGACAACAGGCACGAGCGTTTCTGTGGCAAAAGGGAGCCATGCGGGACCTGGGGACTTTGGGCGGCCCCGACTCTTTCGCTGCATTGATAAATGATCGCGGGCAGGTGGTCGGGGTTTCGTACCCAGATACCAACCCGACTTATACCTGCTTTATGGGTTTTCCCCTAACCACACACCCTTTCTTATGGCAGAACGGCACGATGGTGGATCTCGGGACTCTTGGCGGCACCTGCGCTGGGCCAGCCAAGCTCAACAACCGGGGTCAGGTGGCCGGCACCTCGAACCTGGCCGGAGATTTGACCTTCCACCCCTTTCTTTGGGACGGCGAAACCCTCAAAGACTTGGGCACACTTGGCGGGAGTGCTGGCTTTGGGAATTCGCTGAATGAGGCCGGAGATGTTGTGGGCGCTGCCGCAACTACAGGCGATGAGGCAGCGCACGCGTTTTTCTGGAGGAATGGTGTGATGACTGATCTCGGCACGATCAACGATGACCCGTGCAGTGTCGCGCACGCCATCAATGCAAGGGGTCAGGTCGTGGGTGCAACTTTTGACTGCGATCAAACTGAGCTTCACGGGTTCCTTTGGCAGCCCGGTGGTCCCATGATCGACTTGAATGCCTTTGTACCTCCCGGCTCTGACCTGATAGTGACAAGCGGCGAGACTATCAATCAGCGTGGAGAGATTGCGGGCACGGGAATGCTCCCCAACGGGGACTTCCATGCCATCGTGCTGATTCCCAGTGATGACGAACCCGACAATGAAGGCTGCCATGGTACGGGTCAGAACGCAAACGCAACTTCAAGTGGGCCAGCACCCTTGTTGAGAGGGTCTGCGGCCCAGAGTAGCCTGAGTCCGACGAAGATTGTAAATGCACTTGGGGCCCGATTCGCGCACCGATATCATATTCCCAGCCGTGGAACGCCAAGAAATAGCACGGCAATCATAGCAAACGAAAGACAATTTCGGTCTCTATGTTTGGAGGCGCGGATCACGCCGCGCGGACGATGAGTCGCAACACGTTGAAGAGACCTGCTTCGTACCCGATTGGCGGGCGCCTCTTTGGATTCCTTCCGAGTGACGGATTAACGGCCGCCACGTCGGCCTTGACTTTTATGACCTTCTCATAGAAGCGCTTACGACGGCTCTGCGTCTAGACGGGAAGGCCCCGTCACCACGCAAACCCCGGCGGCTAGTAGCTCATGGGGCCGACTTCTTTTTCTACTTCCGCAATATCCACCATGACTATCGCGTCCCAGGGGCATCCGTCGAGGAAGGCGCCCTCTGGCCCCTTGCTGAGGCACTTCTTACATCCGATGCATTGCAGGGGATCTACCTCGATGCGGCCGAAAGGTGGATGATCGTAATCCGGTATCCAAAACATGCAATCTTCCACCGGGCAATACTCGACGCAGGCGGGTGATCCCGCGCAGCCGGTACAGCACTCGGTGATGACGGCTAGTTCTTTCGGCTTTTTCTTGCGGGGGGTAAGTATGCCCTTCGAGCGCGGCTCTTGTTTCAGCTCGTCAGGGACCAAACCCGGCGCTTTTGCGGTTTCCGGCGCGGTTGCCATTGAGGTGGATTGTATCAGGTGCCAGGTACCAGGTGTCAGGAAAACCTTAGACCTTAGACCTTAGACTTGACACCTGATACCTGATACCTGAGACCTGACAGCTTCAGCGCCAGAGGCGGGTGGTGTAGTCCGCCATGCTTAGGGCTAGCAGGATGAACAGCCAGAAGATCGCGCTTGCCACAACCAGGCCGGTCATTTTCTCATGCGTGTATTTGACGTGCATGAAGAAGAGGACGACCAGGGTGGCTTTGATGGTCGCGATGGTGAGGGCGACTATGGTGTTGAAGGGGCCGAGGTTGATGAAGGCGGCGGCCACGGTTAGGCCGGTGCCCGCGAGCAAGGCGAGCCAGATCGTGATGGAAGAACCGGCCGAGGAAATGTGTTCGGAAACGTGTTCAAGCGTTTGTTCGGAAGTATGTCCGGAAGCGGATTTGTGATCAGACATTGTTTATCTCACCTATGACGCTTATCTCACCTAGCTTATGTCACCTATGACGGTCGATCAGGTACAGCAACGGGAATAAGTAAATCCAGACAATATCGACGAAGTGCCAGTACAATCCTGCGTTTTCAATGGGCGTGTAGTAATCGGGAGTGTATTTGCCGCGCCAAGCCTTGTAGGCAAGGAATCCGAACAAGCCGACGCCGATAATCATGTGCAGGGCGTGCATGCCGGTCATCGCAAAGTAGAGCGAGAAATACATCTCGGCGTGATGGGGGTCAGCATACTGGCGCTCGGCCTCGGGGAGCTTCTCCTGACTGGGAAGCAGTTCGTGATAGCTGAAGCTGGCTCCGGGGACGTGATGCTTCTCGAATTTTTCGGCATACTCGTCGGCCTTGATCCCCAGAAAGACGAGACCCAAAAAGATGGTAGCGACGAGCCAGAACACGAGGGCCATGCGCTTGCCAATCTGCGCGGCACGAACCGCTAGAACGACGGTCAAGCTGGAGCAGATAAGGACAACTGTGTTGATCGCGCCGAGTCTAATGTCCAACTGCTGACTGGCGGAGCCGAAGTCCGCAAAATACTTGTAGCGGTAAACGAGATAGGCGCAGAACATGCCGCCGAAGAACATGACTTCCTGGGCGAGGAATACCCACATGCCCAGGCTCGCGGCATTTTTCTGCTGCTCCTCGGTCGCGAAGTGGTGCAGGAGCGCCGGGTTCTCGTGTGCGTGTTCGTCGACGGCGGCTTGACTAGTGTGCAACGGGGACCTCCACGTTCTCCGGCTTCTCGGGAATCTCGCCCATCTCATCGTAGTTATAGGCTTCCCAGGTCACGACCGGCTCCTCGTCAAAGTTGAAGGTCGGGGGCGGCGACGGGGTCTGCCACTCCAGGCCGGCGGCGTTCCATGGATTGGGCGGGGCCGGTTTGCCGTAGCGCATGGACCACATGAAGTAGACCATGGGCAGCAGATAGCCGACAGCGAGAACGGTCGCGCCCGCGGTCGAGAGCACGTTCAGGATCTGGAATTCGGGCGGATACGAGTGATAGCGCCGCGGCATTCCCATGTAGCCCAGGATGAACTGGGGGAAGAATGTCAGGTTAAATCCGATGAAGACGATGAGGGCGGCGAGTTTACCCCAGCCCTCGGGATACATGCGGCCGGAAATTTTGGGCCACCAGAAATGCATTCCGCCTAGGTACGCCATCACCATGCCTCCGACCATGATGTAGTGGAAGTGGGCGATGATGAAATAAGTGTCGTGCACGTGGACGTCGACGCCCAGGGAAGCCAGGAAGAGGCCGGTCAATCCTCCGATAGTAAATAAGCCGACGAAGCCGAAGGCGTAGAGCATCGGGGTCTGGTAAGTAACGGACCCCTTGTAGATTGTGGCGGTCCAATTAAACACTTTGATCGCCGAGGGTACGGCTACGAGATAACTCAGCAGCGAGAAGACTAGAGCGGCATAGACCGAGATGCCGGCCACGAACATATGGTGCGCCCAGACCAGGAATCCGATCACCGCGATGCCAAGCAAGGCCAGCGCCATCGCCTTGTAGCCAAAAATGCGCTTACGCGAAAAGCAGCAAACGATTTCGCTGATGATGCCCATGCCGGGCAGAATCATGATATAGACGGCCGGGTGGGAGTAGAACCAGAACAGATGCTGGAACAGGAGTGGGTCTCCGCCCAGCAAAGGATTGAAAATGCCCAGGTGGAACAGACGCTCGAGCACTACCAGAACAAGAGCAATCGCCACGACGGGCGTACCCAACACCTGAATGATGCTGGTGGCGTAATGGGCCCAGACGAAAAGCGGCAGGCGGTTCCAGGTCATTCCGGGAGCGCGCATGCGGTGGATGGTCACGATGAAGTTCAGTCCGGTGAGGATCGAGGAGAAGCCGGCGAAGAAGATACCGATAGCGGCGGAGACAACGTTGGTTTTAAGAAACTCAGTGCTCAGGGGCGTGTAAAAGGTCCAACCGGTGTCGACGCCGCCACTGAGGATGGTGAAGATCATCAGAAGGCCGCCGATAATGAAAAGGTACCAGCTGAGCAGGTTGATGCGCGGGAAGGCCAGATCCTTGGCCCCGATCATGAGGGGGATGAGAAAGTTGCCGAGCACGGCTGGCACGGCAGGGACAAGGAAGAAAAAGACCATGACCTGGCCGTGCATGGTGAACAGTTTGTTGTAAGTGTCGGACTGGACGAGGTCGCCCGCCGGGGTCAGCAACTCCAGGCGGATGAGCAGCGCGAAGAAACCACCAATAAAGAAGAAGAAGGTAATCGAGATCAAGTAGAGCAACGCGATGCGCTTGTGGTCCACAGTCAGGAGCCATGACTTAGGACCATGACCCGCGTTCAGGTAATTCTCGCGCTCTCCGGTATCCGTTCTTACGGCTGTTGCCATTTTCTTATCACCTGCACTCTTCCAGCACTATTCCGGCACTCCTTCAACTACGGTTGAGGGGTAGCCGCGGCTACGCCGTTGGCATTGACGGGCCGTCCCGACTGCGGTCCGCCCAGCGATTTCACGTATTCAACTAACGCATTCAGTTGCTCGTCACTGACCTGTCCCTGGAAAGTCGGCATGACGGGTTTGAAGCCCTTGACGATTTTGGCGGCCGGTTCCAGGATCGACTCGCGGACATAATTTTCGTCGGCGATCACGGTGCGGCCGTCTTCGAGCAGCACAGGCTTGCCGAAGACGCCGACCAGGTTCGGGCCGCGGCCCTGCGTGTCGGAGCGATGGCAGGTGACACAGCCCAGTTCGGTGAACAGTTTCTCACCGGTCACGGCCAGCGGCTGGTTTGCTGCGCCGCCGCTCATCCAGGCTTCGTAGTCGCGCGGTTCCATAACTGTTACCCAGCCGACCATTCCGGAGTGCTGAGTTCCGCAGTACTGGGAACAGAACAGGTGGTAGGTGCCGGCTTTCGTGGCGCGGAACCAGAGGGTCGTATAGCGGCCCGGGACCACGTCCTGCTTGAGGCGGAAGGCCGGCACGAAAAAGCTGTGGATCACGTCCTGCGAGGTCATGATCATCTTGACGTCGCGGCCGACCGGCACATGGAGTTCGTTGATTTCGCGCTGCCCTCCCTTGTGCTCGAACTTCCACATCCATTGCTTGGCGACGGTGTAAACCTCGGTGGCATCCTGTGGAGGTGTGCGTTCCTGGAAGAAAATAACCGCGCCCCAAACGAAAAACATCAGCATCACGCAGAAGGGGATGATGGACCAGGTAATTTCCAGATGGTGGGAACCTTCGATTTGTACGGCGCGCTGTCCCTTCTGTTTGCGGAACCTGACGGCGAAAGCCGTCAGCACGGCGAAGATCAACACCGTCATGATGCCGGAGACCAGCAGCAGGAAAATGTAGAGGGCATCCACGTTTCCCGCGTTTGTGGAGGCGTTCTCCGGCCAAAGTGGCAAGTGTCCAAACATGATTACCTGACCTGAGCTCCCTGAAAGTTGTCTGGACCGCGGCGCATCATCGCAAATAAAAGTACCCCGAGACACAGCATGGTGGCCACGCCCATCAATCGAAGTATGCGCATGATGGTGGCGCTGTACTTACCTTTCTCGGGATCGTAGTGATAGCAGTAGAGCAGCAACTCGTCGACGACGTTGCCGATCCGGTTCTCGGAGGCCTCCACCAGAGCCAGCCGCAGATCCTTGGGCGGAAACTCGATGCCGTAGTAGTACTGGGCAATCTTGCCTTGCGGCGTCAGCACCAGGATTGCGGTCGAGTGAGCGAATTGTTCGGTCTTCGGGTCGTATTCGTATTGAAATCCGGCCGCCTTCGTGACGGCGTCGATCGCGTCCGGCTGGCCGACCAGGAAATGCCATCCCCGCTCGGCGCCGGCCCGGTTGTAGCGCCGCAGAAACTGCTCTTTCTTCTTCGCGGCGATCTCGGGAGTGTTTTTGGGATCGAAGCTAATGGTGATGACTTCGAATTCCTTGCCTACATCGAACTTCAGCACGCGCAGAGTGCTTTCGAGACCGGCAAGCTCTTCACCGCACAGCATCGGGCAGCCGTAGTAGACGAAGTTGAGGATCAGCGGCTTCTGGCCGAAGTAATCGCCCAACTTCACCTTGCGGCCCAGATCGTCGGTGAATATGAGGTCCGGCGGAATCTGCTGGTTCAGGTTCTGCTGAATGCCGACGTTCTTCAATCCCGGCGGACGCACGTTGGGTGGAGGCGACATAATGCCGCTGCCCATGCCCTGGCCCCGGGCGGCTCCCGCGAGGAGCGCCATGAAGAGCGCCATACCGAGAAAGCCCGCCACCATCGAGTTCACGAACTGCCTTGTGCTGCACACTGCCGACATCCTCTCATTTGCCCGGAGCGGCGGTTTTAGTCTTCGCTGCTTTGGGGGTTTGCTTCTTTACCGGCGCGGAGTCCTTCGGCGCGGAATTCTGCGCCGCGGAACTCTGTGCCGAAGATGCGGCTTCCGCATGTACCGGCAAGCCGCGCTGCGCGATCAACTCCATGGCGCGGTCGATCGGAATCCGCACCGTACCTCTGTCCTTATCTACCCAGTCGTAGGTGGCAAGCTTCCGGTCCTGATCCTCGAGGAATGAGCGAAACTGCGTGCGCTCGTTTTCTTCGAGGCGTGGCTGCGGGAACGTTTCTGCGTTCTCAGGCGTGACGGCGCGAGTGTCGGCCTCCGGCTTCACCATCGGGCTCATGGGAGGTTGGTGCGCCGTCGCATAACTGTCGAGGAAGCGGTACATGCCGAACACGATGAGATAGACGACAAGGCCGACTAGCACCAGACCTGCCAAAAAATAAAGCGCAGTCCTCGAACTCAGATCTTCCTGCTCGAAGCCGTCGTGATTGGGCTGATTCGGCGTCGGCTGAATCGGCGTTGACTGATTGGCCATGGGGTCTTTACTCATGCGCCGGCTCCAATACGTCCTGCGCAGTCGCGTCATACGCGGGAACCAGCGGCCGCGAACTCAAGTTGTGGCAGAAGTACGCGATCCAGAGTCCGCCCATGGCGAAGGGGATCACAAGGTCTGCCAGAGTGACGGTGAAAGTCTCGGAAAAGCTCGGCTCGATGTGCCAGAACAGGTCGATGTAGCGCGCGACGAGCATCCAGGAGGCCAGCCAAACGAGGCGGGTAATGTCGCGCTTGAAGGAACGGGACAGCAGCATGAAAAACGGGACGAAGAAATGAAAGACAATCAGAAACAGGCCAACGAACTGCCATCCCCCGTGCAGACGGCGGAAGTACCACGTAATCTCCTCCGGCAAGTTACCCGCCCAGATGATGAGCCATTGCGAAAATGAGAAATAGGCCCACACCATAACGAACGCGAGCAGGAAGTTGCCATGGTCGTGCACGAAATTGGGCCGCAATAGAACCGACATAGGCCGATAGTTGAAGAGAATGCGTTCGATGACAATGGCAAAGCAGAGGGCCGACACCAACTCGCCCGCCACGAACAGGAGGCCATAGATGGTCGAGACCCAACTCGGGTTGAGCGACATGACCCAGTCGATCGCTGCGAACGAGATGGTGACCGTATAGAGAATGATGCCGGGGGCGCTTACTATCTTAAAGCGCGCGCTGGTATCGGCGAAAGGCGGATTGTCGTGCTCGAAGGAAAACTTGCTGAGCAGGTACTGCAGCACGAACCAGATCGCAAAGTAGATCACAGCGCGAATCACGAAGCCGCGGTAGTTCAGGTAATCGCGCAGAATATAGGAGTGTTTTTCGAGGTGCTCACGTATATGCGGATCCGTGATTGAATCGAGCGGCATCGCCCACGGATAAAGCTTTGGCACGGCAAAGAGCAACGGAATGAACAGCAGGATCAGCAGCGGCAGCGTGCGCATGGAGGCCCCGAGGATGCGCCGGATCACCGTGCCCCATCCGCCACCGGTCATGTGACGGACCATGACGATGGCCATCGACCCAAGGCATATGCCCAACCAATCCATGTACGAGAGCAGGTATCCGCGGAAGAAGACGGTCGGGTTCGTAAAGGCGAGGAACAGCGCGATCACGCTCGCGACGCAGCCGATGATGAGCGACCGCTTCCCGATGACCTTGATGATCGGAGACGGCGCGAGATCGAGCTGCGCTGCGGGTGTCGTGCTCATTCCGTCTCTCCTTTCCCCACTTTCGCGGGACTCGGCTGCGGCAGAGTCGCACCCGTGCCTGGTTCCGTGAACTCCGGAGCTTGCGAAGGGACGCTTTGCCCCATGGGGACATCAGCCGACGTGGCGTTTTGGCTCAACTGCAACGCCCGAATGTAGGCCGCAATACACCAGCGATCGCGCACGGATATCTGCGCGGAATAGTCCAGCATGATGCCGAATCCGTTCGTCGTCACGTCGAAGAAGTAGCCGATCGGGGCCTTTTGCAGCCGCTCGATGTGATATGAGGGCGGTTTGCGCGCAAAGCCCCGCGACGGGATGAAACCGTTCCCGTCTCCCACGCGCGAGTGGCAGGGCGAGCAATAGACGTTGTAACGTTCGCGTCCACGCTCGAGCACTTCACGGGTGACCGGGAACGGCATGAAGTCGCCGTCGTTGTTTCCGATCTTGCCGGTATAGAAGTAGGTGTCGGAGCGCTCGTCCCCGCGCGCCACGGTACCTTCGACCCGCGGACGTGACGACCGCTGGTCGGGAAAGAAATCGCTCTTCGCCAGCGGGTTGTAGCGCGGTTGCACGTGCATATCGAGACGGCATCCGACGCTGCTGATCATGGCCAGCAACACAAGTGGAGCGAATTTTCGGAGAGTCGCCATGATCTTAACCGGGGACCTCCGAAATGGAACGGGCGTGCAAGCCTTCCAGGAACTGGCGTGTGCCCTTCGCGTCGTATTTGGGATCGGTGGAAAACACGATCAGGAAAAAACGGTCCTTGCTCGCCAGCACAAAGCGCGGCACGTTGAAGACCGGATGGTAAGGCATGGGGAGACCATTCAGCGCAAGCATGCCGAATACCGCCGAGATGCCGCCGCACAGAATCGTCAGCTCGAACGTCACGATGATGAATGACGGCCATGAGTGATAGGGACGGCCACCCACATTGACCGGGTAGCTGACCACCGCCATCCAATACTGCATCAAGTAGCCGGAGAGGCCTCCGACGACGGCGCCGATCAGCGTTACCAGCGGCACGCTGTTCTTATGGAATCCAATCGCATCGGCCAGTTCTTCCACAGGGAACGGGCTGTAGGCGTCGATCTTCCGGTAGCCCGCCTCATACGTGTCTCGGGCCGCCGTGACCAGATCCTGCGCCGAGGCGAACTCAGCCATGATTCCGTAAGTTGGAACGTGCTTCATTCGGCTTTCACCTCCGCTTCCGGCAGGAGTGTCCGCATTTCGAAGATGGAGATCATCGGCAGGATCCGAACGAAAAGGAACATTGAGGTCAGGAACAAGCCGATGGTGCCGAAGTAGGTTATCCAGTCCCAACGCGTTGGGTAGTACATGCCCCACGACGACGTAAGGAAGTCGCGCGACAGGCTAAGCACGACGATGACGAATCGCTCCAGCCACATGCCCACCAGGATGACGAACGAGATCAGGAAGAGCCACACCGGGCTGGTGCGCATCTTGCGAATCCATAGCACCTGCGGGATGAAAATGTTGCAGATCAGCAACATCCAGTAGACGCCAGCATACGGGCCGTGCAGACGATTCCAAAGCAGAGTCTGGTCGTAGCGGTTGCCGCCATACCAGCCCGAAAAGGCTTCGATCGCGTAGCCGTAGGCCACGATCCAACCGGTGGCGAGCATGACCTTGGCGGAATTCTGGAGGTGGCGGTCGGTGATGAAGTCCTCAAGGTTATAGATCTTGCGGATTGGGATCGCGAGCATCAACACCATGGCGAAGCCGGAGTAAATGGCGCCGGCGACAAAGTAGGGCGGGAAGATCGTGGTGTGCCAGCCGGGGACGATGCCGACGGCGAAATCGAAGCTAACCACCGTGTGTACCGAGAGCACCAGGGGCGTGGCCAGTCCGGCCATCAGCAGGTAAGCCGACTCGTATCGCGCCCAATGGCGGGCGGAGCCGCGCCATCCCATGGCGAGCAGGCCGTAGCTCATCCGCGCGAATTTGTTCTCGGCACGGTCGCGCAGCGTGGCCAAATCCGGGATAAGTCCAATGAACCAGAACATGAGCGAGATCGTGAAATAAGTCGAGACCGCAAACACGTCCCACACCAGCGGGCTGCGGAACTGCGGCCAGTAGCTCATGGTGTTCGGGTAGGGGACCATCCAGTAGGCGAGCCACGGACGACCGGTGTGCACCAGCGGAAAGATGCCTGCGGAAGCCACCGCAAACAGCGTCATGGCCTCGGCGAACCGATTGATGGAGTTGCGCCAGGACTGCCGCAGCAAAAGAAGGATGGCGGAGATGAGCGTGCCTGCATGCCCGATACCGATCCACCATACGAAGTTGACGATCGCGAAACCCCAGCCGATGGGGATGTTGATGCCCCAAATGCCGGTTCCTTTAATAAACAGGTAGCCGAGCGCGAACAGCAACATCATGGTCACGAGGAAGCCCGCTCCGAAACCGACGACCCAACCGAGCGAGGTCGGACGCGTCAGCACGATGGAGCTGATCTTGTCGGTAATCGAGCCGAACGTATACCCAGGCTCGATGACGGGCGCCCGCTCGTTCACTACTTTGACTTCGTCCAGATGATCGGCCATCTCTTGACTTGCGCTCCGCTTACGCTTCCAGTTCAGGGTTGGGGTTGCGAATCTCCGCCAGGTAGGTGGTGCGGGGTCTGGTATTCAGGTCGGCCAGTAACCCGTAGTTACGGTCGAGCGCCTTGAGCTTCGCCACCCGGCTGTTGGGATCGTTGATGTTGCCGAAGACGATCGCGTCCGCTGGACAGGACTGCTGGCAGGCAGTCTGCAACGAGCCGTCTTCGATTTTGAACTCGCGATTCTCGCGAACCGCCGCGGTTTCAGCGTCAATGCGGTGCTGGGTAATACGCTGCACGCAGTAAGTACACTTTTCCATCACGCCGCGGCTGCGCACGCTGACGTCGGGATTGCGCATCAATTTGTACTGGGGAGTCTCCCAGTCCTGGAACAGCAGAAAGTTGAAGCGGCGCACCTTGTACGGACAGTTGTTCGAGCAATAGCGCGTGCCGACACAGCGGTTGTAAACCATGTCGTTCAGGCCTTCGCTGCTGTGGACGGTCGCCCCCACCGGACACACCAGCTCGCAGGGCGCATTCTCACACTGCATGCAGGGCACCGGCTGGAAATGGGCCCTGGGAGCATCGCGGTCGCCCTGATAGTAGGCATCGACCCGAATCCAGTGCATGTGGCGCCCTTTCACCACTTGCTCTTTGCCGACTACGGCGATGTTATTCTCAGACTGGCAGGCGACGATGCAGTTGTTGCAGCCCACGCAGGCATTGAGGTCAATGGTCATTCCCCAGGCGTCCGGCGATTTCTTATAGTCATAGCCCGGATAGAGGGTGAGAGTTGGCGGCGGCTCGTCCTCTTTGGCGAACTTCGGTTCCTTGCGGTATTCCTCGAGCGTGGCTTCCCTGACCAGCGGACGAGTCGCGCCGTCGCCCGTATCCATGGTCTGGTAGCCCTGGGTGGAAGCAAGCTGATAGTGGTCTCCCGTCTTGGTGAGCTTGCCGCCGGTCGCGAACCAGGGCGCATTCGTCGTGCGCAGCCCGTAGGCGTCGAATCCGGCGCCGGTGCCGGCGCGTCCCGCTTTGCGGCGGCCGTAGCCGAGATGCACGGTGACAGAATGATCGGGGTGGCCAGCCTGGATCCAGACTGGGCCGGTGATCTTTCTTTCGCCCAACTCAAGCGTGACTACGTCCATGGTCTTAATGCCTTCGCGGTCGGCCATCCTCGGACCCATCAGGACTGCGTTGTCCCAGGTCAGTTTCGACATGGGCCTCGGCAACTCCTGGAGCCATCCGTTGTTGGCGAATTGGCCATCGTAGACGGAGGGGTCGCGGCGCAGATTGATCTCCAGACTGTTCGCGTCGGCGATAGCTGCGGCGGCGGGCAGTGACGAGAGCTTCAGCGAAACCACCTTCGGCGCGTATGCCGAGCCCTCGACGAATCCATCATTTAGTGTTTTGCGCCACCATGACTCGAACTCCGGACGAGCGTTCTGTTTCTGCCAGTAGCCGCGAACGATATCGTAGGCCGATGCATCGGAGACGCCGACGAGAGCCGCGAGCATTTCGTGGGCGCTCTTGCCGGCATAAAGCGGCGCGATCAGCGGCTGAACCAGACTCACCGTACCGTCGTAGGCGCGACCATCGCTCCAGGCTTCGAGATAGTGCGCCTCGTTGACGTTCCAGTGGCAGAGTTCCGCCGTCTCGTTCTCGTAGAGACCGTGGTATACGCGTAGGCCGACCTTGGAATTCTTCAGACAGTCACCAAAGCCAAGATCCGCGGGCGCATCGTAAACCGGGTTGCCGCCCATGATGACGAGCAGATCCACATTGCCAGCGCGCATGTCGGAGACCAGGTCGCGGAGAGATTCCGTTTGGTTGACAGGGTTAGCGTCCACCGGGTCGGTGTAGACGACCGTCTTGCCAACGTTGCCGAGGGCGGCGTTCATGGCGTGTGCCAAGGCGTGCACTGCGGGCGGTTGATGGTCACCGGCAATGATGACGCTGGCCCCTCGATGATTCGAAAGATCTTTTCCGAGAGCAGCAGCAAATCGGAGATGTTCTTCCGGCAAGCCCGCAAGGCTGCCCGATTCCCCTGCGGGGTGAGGCGAGAACAGCAGTCTCGCGAAACTCTCGACGTCAGTAGCCCGCATCGGCAGCCGGTGATCGGCTTTCGCTCCGGTCGAGGATGGATTGCTCTCGACCACATACAGCCGGCTCATTTCCGAGTCGGGATTGCGCTTCTTTGCGAAATCGCGGATGTAGCGCACATTCCCCGGAAAGCCCGCGTAGAGAAAGTCGGCATCGAGGGAAACAATCACAGCCGCGTTCTCAAGCCGGTATTGCGTCTCCAGCGCTTCGCCAAACGCCAGCTTTGCGCCTTCAAGAACATTGTCCCGGTTCGCCGGTTCGTAAACATGCCACTTCGCCTTGGGATACATCGCCAGAAAGGCTTGCATCTGGTCTTTCAGTGTGGGCGAAGAAATGGTCTGCGTGAGAAGGCGCATGCCCGCGCCACCTAATGTCTTCTGCGCGGCGAGCGCGCCCTTGATTTCCTTCGCGAACGCCGCCCAGGAGTCCACATCGCCGAGGTGAGTGATGGCCTGGGAACGGTCGGGATCGTACATCCCCAGGATCGAGGCCTGCGCGAATACGTCGGTGCCGCCGAGGCTCGCCGGATGCAGGTTGTTGCCTTCAATCTTGGTGGGACGGCCCAGATGGCTTTCGACCAGCAGCGGATTCGCATATCCGCTGAGCGTGAACGCGGTGGCGTAATACATCGCGACGCCCGGAATTAGCTGCTCGGGCTGGCGAACGTAGGGGACGATTTCCTGTACGGGCAGTTTGGTGCAGCCGGTCATGCCCGCCATGGCGAGGGAAGCGCCCATCAACCGAAGGAACCCGCGGCGGGAGACGGAATCGACCCACTCCGAGGCGCCCTTCGGAAATTCGCGGTGCAGCATGTCCTGGAATTCGGGCGACCCCGCGAGCTCTTCCAGGCTGCGCCAGTACTCTGGCCCCTTCGTCTCTGTCAGTTGCCGCTCGACATCGGCCCGCTTGAGTTTCTTGCTGGGACAGACGTCTTCGCGTTTTGATTTATCGTTTTCCATCTTCGTGGCTAGCGCCCTGACTCAATCGCAAATTGTAAGATCTCAGCGATGACAAGTGTTACAGCTCGTGATGTCCTGCACGGTACGCAACTGGTATTTCTTCACCAGTGCTGAACCGAGCGAATCCTGGTCGGTATAGCTGGTGCCGTCGATCTCTACCGGCGACGATGTGGTGGGCTGTTGGTAGCGCATGTTGAATACCTGCTCGCGCGGACGCAGAAATTTTTCCGGCGCGCGGTGGCAGTTGAGGCACCACTCCATCTGCAGCGATGCCTGCTGGTACATGAGCGGCATCTGGTCCACGGGCCCGTGGCAGTCGTTGCAGCCAACGCCCTTGGTGACGTGAATGCTGTGGTTGAAATAAACGAAATCGGGCAGCTGGTTGACGCGCGTCCACTGGAGCGACTCGCCGGTTCGGTAGCTGGCGCGAACGGGCTCAAGCATCGCAGCGTTCGTCCAAATCTGCGAGTGGCAGTTCATGCATGTCTTGGTGGGCGGAATGCCCGCGAAACTCGACTGTTCCACCGACGTGTGGCAGTAGCGGCAGTCGATGCCAAGCCCGGTCACGTGGTGCTGATGGCTGAAGGGCACCGGTTGCGACTTTCTCACTCCCGCGTAGGTGATGTAGGGCGAGCGCTGGAGCGCTGCCATGACCCAGAACAGGGCTGCCACGACAAACACCGGGCCGAACAACGAAGCCCGGGAGATTGCATTTGTGCTGCGTGGAAAAATCTGCATTGAAGATCGCGTCGACTGCTCGCGGGCTCGGTCTCGGCCGCTCCCGGCTGAAAAAGATCGTCTGAATTACGTCACGGATCGCTGTGACCCACGAGACTTAAACACGTGAGTATATACCTTGAGAGGCTTTTGGAAACATTCCGGTTGCAACTTTTCTTGGTTGCGCTTAGGAAATTCTGATGGGTGGGGGAGTGGTCGAGTTCTCCGAGTCAAGACCGGAAAACCCTTAGCGCAAGTTCATGACAAGCAGCTTGGGCTCTGTCATTTCCTGAATCGCGTCGCGCAAGCCCTCCCGGCCGAGTCCGGAATCTTTAACGCCGCCATAGGGCATGTGGTCGATGCGGAAAGTGGAAACATCTCCGGCGATCAAGCCTCCAACTTCAAGTTCGTCATAAGCCTGGAAGATGAGTTTGGCGTCGCGGGTGAAAAGTCCGGCCTGCAAACCGTAGGGGGAGTTGTTGAGCTGTTTCAGCGCGGACGCGAAATCGTTGTAGGGCTCGACGGTCACGACCGGCGCAAAAATTTCCTGGCAATTCACTTTCATATTGGGCTTGGTGCCGGTCAGCACGGTCGGCTCGAATAGCGACCCTTTGCGATTACCGCCGCAGAGCAGTCGCGCACCGCCGCGTACCGCCTCCTGGACCCAGTCGGCGGCGCGGATGGCATCGCTTTCGCGGATGAGCGGGCCGAGGTCGCTTGACTCGTCGAGCGGATCTCCGACTTTCAGTTTGCTGACTCCCGCCAGCAACAGCTCGGTGAACTTTCCGTAGACGGAGTGCTCGACCAGAATGCGCTGCACGGAAATGCAGGACTGTCCGGCGTAAGCGAAGCCTCCGGTAACGCAGCGGTCGGCGGCGTAAGCGAGATCGGTGTCGCTGTGGACGATGACGCCCGAATTCCCTCCCAGCTCGAGAACGACTTTTTTCTTTCCCGCGTTGTTCTTGATGGCCCAGCCGACGGCGGCGCTGCCGGTGAAGCTGATGAGCTTGATGCGCTCATCGCTGACGAGCAGGCCCGAATCTTCGTTGGAGAGCAACACCGCGTTGAATCCGCCATCCGGCCATCCCGCTTGCTGGATCACTTCTCCGAGCAGCAGCGCGGTGAGCGGCGTCTGGGGAGCGGGCTTGAGCACCATGGAACAGCCGGCGGCGATGGCCGGGGCCACTTTGTGGGCGACCAGGTTCAAGGGGAAATTGAAAGGGGTGATGCCGGCGATGGGGCCGAGGGGAAAACGTTTGACGATGCCCCAACGCCCGGCGGTCGACTGCTGCCAGTCCAGCGGCAAATATTCGCCGTAGCCGCGAACCGTCTCTTCGGCGGCGATATTGAAAATGAAGACAGCGCGGTCAACTTCGGTGCGAGCGCTCTTGATGGGCTTGCCCGCTTCGAGCGCAATCGTGCGGGAAAATTCTTCTTTGCGATCGTGAATGCCGGCCGCAATCTGACGCAGAACTCGCTGGCGTTCGAAGGCGGGCAGTCGCCGGGTGGTTCCGAAGGCCTTGACGGCGGCGGCAATGGCGGCGGAGGCATGTTCGCGGCGTCCCTGGTACACGTGCGCGATGAGGGCGCCGTCGTAAGGCGCGCGCACATCGACGATGTCCCCCTCTTCCAGCCACTTCCCGTCCAGGAAGAAACCATGAGTTGCAACTGGAATCACCGTCATCTCGGCCATGCCTTACCTCTTTCGATCGCGCGCGGGATTCGCGTCTGACGATTCGCCTCTCACGATTATAGAACTTCGCGAGGAGCGCGTTACCGGTTCGGATCCGGGCCTGCCTTCAGGCATGCCGCAAACGTCGTCTCGCGAGAGCGCCTTCAGGCGCTACGCTTGTGGATTGGACTGACATGCCAGAAAAAGTTATTTGCTGATTTGCGGTTTGAGGCGGTCGTCGACTTCCACCTGATATCCGGCGACGAGCCGATTGGTTTCGTTCGCCATGCCAACCACGGACATCAATTCTTTGAACTGTCGGTCGGTCATGCCTTTGTGTATCGCCGAGGCGGTGTGCGAAGCGATGCAGTACTCGCACTGGTTCGTGACCGAAACGGCGACATAGATCATTTCTTTGGTGAGCGGGTCGAGCGTTCCCGGAGCCATGATCTGCTTGATGTCTTCCCAAGTGCGCTTGAGCAGGACGGGATCATGCGCGATCGCCTTCCAAAAATTGTTGATCCAGTCGGTCTTGCGCGTAGCCATGATGTCGTCGTAGATGGCGCGCACTTCAGCGCTGGCGTCGTCGTATTCGATCAGGCCAAAAATAGACATGCGGTTCTCCGGAAAAATGTCTCAGGTGCCAGGTTTCAGGTCTCAGGAAATCCAGAGGCGGCTCACTTTGTTCCTGAGACCTGACACCCGGGACCTGATACCCGCTGCTCTCACGATACCCAGTCTAGAACTTTGTAGTATGCCCCGGCGAATGGGAGAAACCACGGCTTGCCGTTATAGAGCCCGAGTGGCGCGCCGGGGAATGGAATCTCCGTGAATGGGTTGTCGGTCGTCCCCGCCGTGATCCACTCCGCCATCTTCTGCCCCTGCCAGCTCGCCATGGCAACGCCGTGTCCAGCATATCCGATCGCGAAATAGATGCCGTCGACCTGTCCGGCGTGCGGCATGATGTCGAAGCAGAAATCGAGAGTGCCGCCCCAGACGTATTCCACTCTCGTGTCGCGCAGTTGCGGATAAACGTCGATCATTCCCAAGCGCAGAATTTCGGCGCTCTTGCGGATGGTCCGATCGGTTTCCGGAAAGAACGCGGCGCGGCCGCCGAACAACATGCGGTGGTCGGGGGTGAGGCGATAGTAATAAAGATAGTTCTTGGAATCGTAGATCTGACGATTGCGCGGGCTCAATTCTCGGGCCAGCGCTTCGGGAAGAACTTCGGTGGTAATGATAAACGACCCGATCGGAATGATTTTCTTCCGCAGCGCGGGCGTCGCCGCGCCGGTGTAGCCGCTGGTTCCGACCAGCACGTTGCGCGCCCACATCGCGCCCCGAGAACTGTTGAGCTTGAAACCAAGCGCACCGTCCCGTGATTCGCGCTGAATGTTCTGCAGTCGTGTGCGTTCGCAGATCTGGGCGCCGGCGCGCATGGCCGCGGTGCCGAGTCCGGCAACGTAGCGCGCGGGATTGAGTCCGGCTGAGATGTCGTCGACCATGCCGCCGTAATAGATGCCGGAACCGATTTCGCCGCGGAGTTGGTCGCGGGGCACCACGCGCAAATGGTGGTTGAACTCGCGGGAGATCACTTCAGCCTGGCGGGCGTAGTCATCGAAATGCGCCTGTTTGCAGGCGACTTCGAGGTGCCCGGTGCGGACGAAATCGCAGGCTATGTTTTCCTCTTTTACAATGCGCTCGACCGCGTCGATGGTCTCCAGCGTAGCGGCGTACATGCGGCGTGTCAGCTCGCGTCCATACTTCGAGAGGAGTTGGTTGACGCCAAGCTTCAGGCCGGTGAGCACCATGCCGCCGTTGCGGGAACTCGCGCCCCATCCGATGGTTTCCGATTCGAGCACGACGACCTTCGCACCGCGTTTGGCAAGTGCGAGCGCCGCGGAGAGTCCCGTGAATCCGGCGCCGATGATGGCAACCTCAGCGCGATCCGGCAATGGCTGCGCCGGCGGAGTGGGGATCTGTACGGTGGTGAGCCAGTAGTTGAGTTCCTGGGGCATGTCGTTTGAAGGCGCCGTGCAGCGGCCATGATAAATGATTCCGTTGCCAAATCGTGCCGCGGCTACAGCACTGCCGTCTCATGAATCATCCGCCCCTCAGCAAAGCGCGAGAAGTTCAGCAGGGAGGCGTCGATCAGATCGATCTTCCCCGTCAGAATCAAGTCGCTCAGAATTTTTCCGGTTGCCGGCGCGTGCATCACGCCGTGTCCGCTGAAGCCGTTGGCGAAGAAAAAGCCGGGGACCTCGGGAGATTCGCCGAGAATCGGGTGATGGTCGGGCGTCATTTCATAGAGCCCGGCCCAGGCTCGCTTGGGATTGACCGCGAGATTTTCGAAGACGGGCACGCGATCCGCCGCGCGGGTCAGTATTTTCTCGATGAAGCTCGCGTCGAAATCAGTTTTGTAGCCGGGCGTTTCTTCCGGATCGTTCCATGCCAGCAGGAATCCGCGGCCCTCGGGCCGGAAGTGGAAGCCGGTAGACATGTCGATGATCATGGGCGCGGTGTGCGGAAACTGGTCAAACGGTTCGGTGGGAACCAGCATGCGGCGCAAAGGTTCGACGGGAAGATCGATGCCCAGCATCTTCGCGATCGGCGCAGCCCATGCTCCGGCGCAGTTGACGACCGTGCGCGCGGAAACCGTGTCACGCGTGGTCGCGACTTCGAAGGTCGCGTCGTTATGAGTCGCCTTGCCAGTAAGGTTGCGCGTAATTCCGGTGACGCTCGCGTTCTTCCAGAGCGTGGCGCCGTGATCGCTGGCCCAGGTCATGAATCCGATCATGGCGCTGTAGGGATCGACAAAGCCGTCGGTGGAGCAGAAACTGCCGCCCGCGATGTCGTCGCCGCGGAGTTGAGGGAGCAAGCTGCGGATTTCATCGCCGGCAACCAGGCGCACGTTCTTCAATCCCATGGCAACCTGCTTTTTGTAGTTGCCGCGCAGGTAGGCCATGTGCTTTTCGTTGGTCGCGCAAAAAAGATACCCTTGGGGCCGATAGTCGCATGGATGGCCAAGGCGCTCTTCGAAGCTCGCATAGAACGGGATCGAGTACAGCGACATCTGGATGTTGACGGGAGTAGAAAACTGGGCACGCACGCCGCCCATGCTCTTGCCCGTGGATCCCTTGCCCAGCGCGGACTCGCGCTCAATGACGAGAACATTTTTGCATCCCGCCCGGACGAGGTGGTAGGCAATGCTGGAGCCGACAATCCCTCCGCCGATGAGGACCACGTCTGCGGTGTGCATGGGGCTTCGTGACGCGTCAGGAAAATGCCGCAGTAAAGCCAACCCCAACCAGCACCACGAAGGCGAACCAGCCGAACACCACGGCAAATGCCGTACCGGTTTTGACCTTGCTGATACAAGTAATCCCGATCGCGGCCAAGACCATGGTCCAGATGGCAAACACGTCAAACGGCGACGCGAAGCTGTACAGAACCGGATTCGCAGCCGGATCGACGAAGTACCCGGGATTGGTGGCCACGGGATTCTGAAAGGTGAAGGCATCGCCGGCAACTCCGGCCAAAAGCGATACGATCGCCAGGATGGCTTTCAAAATGCCGGGCAGACTTGAATAGATGACGAGAGCAAAGAGCGTTTTGAATTTCACTTCGGCGCTGAAGCCAAATTTGAGCGTCGCGAGCAGGACCGCTGCCACGATGACGTACCAGAGCAAAATCAGAAGAAAGAAACCGTAGGAGATTGCCTTGGTAACCACGGTCCGCCCCTGCATGTTCTTCTCGCGCTGATCGGCGGGCAGGCGCTCGACCTGATCGGCCTGTTTGGGCTGAGCTCGAAGCTGATTCTCCGCGATCTTGCGAAAACCAACTTTCTGGTCTGCCACATACACAAAAGCAAGGGAAACGATGGCGGAGATCAGGAAGGGCACCCACCAACTGGCGTTCCTCCGAAGGTCGGTGAAGGTCTTGCTGGGCGCGAAAAAAACATTGTTCAGGCGCTGCCCTTCGGACAGGGGCGCTGGTTCCTGCGAGAGCTGCTGGGGCGGCGCGAGCTGGGACGGTAGGGAAGGATTGGTGGCCATAGTCTTCTCCCGGAACAGGAGGAGATTGTAGTTTCCTTCCCGCGGAAGAACAACCGGAGGCGACGAAATACCTACGACACTGCCATCTCCGGTGTTGCCGCCAGCAGTTTGCGCGTGTAAGCGTGCTGAGGTCGGGCGGTGATCTGCTCCGTGGTTCCGATCTCGACGATCTTGCCCTGATACATCACCGCGATGCGGGTGGAGAGGTAGCGCACGACTGGCATGGAGTGCGAGATGAACAAATAGGTGAGGCCGAAGTCGCGCTGGAGTTGCTGGAGAAGATTCACGATCTGCGCGCCGACGCTGACATCGAGAGCCGACACCGGTTCATCGGCCACGATAAACTTCGGCCGCAGAGCGAGAGCGCGAGCGATACCAATGCGCTGGCGCTGGCCTCCGGAGAACTCGTGCGGATAACGGGACAGAGCGGATGCATCCATTCCCACCGCACCCAGAAGTTCCCGCACGCGCTGGCGGCAGGCATCACGGCCGAGGCTTTCGCCAGCGATTTTCTGATGAAGCGTCTTCTGATGAAGAATAAGCGGCTCGGCGATCACGTCCTCGACCCGGTAGCGCGGGTCGAGCGAGCCGAACGGGTCCTGGAAGATAATCTGCATGTTGCGGCGCAGACGGCGTAATTCGGAGCCGCTCGCTTCGAGCAGATCGATGCCAGCGAAACGAATGGCGCCCGCAGTCGGCTCGAGGAGGCGGAGAATGAGGCGTCCCAGCGTGCTTTTGCCAGAGCCGGATTCGCCGACCAAGCCGAGCGTTTCGCCTTCATGGATGTCGACGGAGACATCATCCACGGCGCGGATTTCACCCACGCGGCTGCCGAACGGAGATTCGGCGAGGAGGAAAACTTTAGTCAGGTTGCGAACTTCAATCAGGGGCACGTATCACCGTCTCCGGACAAAGGATTGCATGCACGTTCCAGATTCCGGAATGGAATGCGCACTGTGTTCTTACCCCGCAAGCATTGGCACAGCCGCCAAAGCCGCGACCATTCCGATGGTCCGGGCGCGGCTGAAGTGCTCGTGTAGAAAAATGCGAGCAAGCACAACGGTGACTGCGGGATAGAGCGAACTGAGCACGACCGCATCGTCCAGGCGTCCGATTTGAGCTGCGCGGATGAAGACGGCGCTGCCGGTGATGTCGAGGCTCCCGGCAACCGCGGCAATGGACAGCACCGGCGCGGGCACCGCGCGCAGGTATCCTCCGAATAAAACAATAGCTCCCGTGACCAACAGCGAACCGACGCGCGAGCAGGCCGAGGCCCACAATGCCGATGCGCCGCCCGCCTGGTGAATGCAAAGATAAAAACCAGCAAAGCCGACTCCGGCCAGCACAGCCATGCCCAAACCTTGAGGACGCCCAGTATTACCTTCGGCGCGTGAGATGAGCCAGACACCGATTCCAGCGACAACAAAACCGAGCGCGTGCCGATAGCCGGGAAAGCCCTCCGTAAAAGCGGTTACGATCGTCGGTATCGCGGCGCCCACAACGGCTGCCACGGGCGCAACCAATCCCATATTTCCGCTGGCCAAGGAACGATAGAACAAAGCCAGAGCCGTGCCCCCGACCGACCCGGCGACGAGCGACCAACCCAGGCTGGCGTTTCCCGGAAAGGGCGCGCGGGTCATCAGCGCAAGCGTGCCCATCAGGACCATGCCGCTGATGTGCACGATGGCCGTGAACAGAAACGCGTTCGCGCGGCGCGCGCCCATTCCACCCAGGAAATCACTCGCGCCCCAGACACCGACTGCGGTCAGGCTATAAGCGGCAGGGATGTATTGGGGTGCGATCGACATGGGAGTTTGAGATTAGCACGCACCGAGGGACCGCCGCCCCCGGTTGTCCCGCCGGGCGCAACTCGGCAGCTAGGCGGAAACCGCCTCCGGTTGCGCTTTCCCCGCCAGCAGTTGACGCAGCACGTACTGGAGTATGCCCCCGTTGGCGTAGTAGAGAGCTTCCTGGGGGGTGTCAATGCGAACCACCGCCTGAAATTCCTTCCCGCCCTTCGCGCGCACCGTAATTTTGCGGCCGGAGGCAAATTTCTCGACCACCTCGCGAATTCCCGCGATCTCGAACACTTCTTCTCCCGTCAACTTCAGCGTCTCGGCATTTTCTCCCGGCAGAAACTGCAGCGGCAGAATGCCCATGCCGACAAGGTTCGAGCGGTGAATGCGTTCGTAGCTTTCCGCAATCACGGCGCGAACGCCGAGCAGGCGGGGCCCCTTGGCCGCCCAGTCGCGCGAAGATCCGGAGCCGTATTCCTTGCCCGAGAGAATCAGGAGCGGCACTTTCTCGGCATGGTACCTTTCGGAGGCGTCGAAGATCGACATCTCCGTGCCATCGGGCAGGTGGCGAGTGAATCCGCCTTCGGTGTTCACCATTTTATTGCGCAGGCGGACGTTGGCGAACGTGCCGCGCACCATGACTTCGTGATTGCCGCGGCGCGATCCGTAAGAATTGAAATCCGCCGGTTGCACGCCGTGGGCAATCAGGTATTTGCCAGCGGGTCCATCTTTCTTAATCGACCCCGCGGGCGAAATGTGGTCCGTCGTTACGCTATCGCCGAGCACGGCCAGCACGCGCGCGCCCTTGATGTCCTCGACGGCGGACGGCGTCAGCGCCATGTCATCGAAGTACGGCGCCTGCCGAATGTAAGTAGAATTATTTTCCCACGCGTAAGTCTCGCCCTTCGGAACCGGCAGCCCGCGCCAGCGCTCGTCGCCCGAGTACACGTGGGCATAGCTCTTGCGGAACATCTCGGATGTAATCGCGCTCGCCATCGCCTGTTCGACTTCTTGCTGTGAGGGCCAGATGTCGGCGAGGTAGACGGGCTTGCCATCTTTGCCCTTTCCGAGTGGATCTTTGCGCAGATCAACATCGATGCGCCCGGCAAGAGCGAAGGCCACCACCAGCGGCGGCGACATTAAATAGTTGGCGCGGACTTCAGAATTGATCCGGCCCTCAAAGTTGCGGTTGCCGGAGAGCACTGAGGCAACCACCAGATTTTTCTCGTCGATTTCTTTCGAAACTTCAACCGGCAGCGGGCCCGAGTTCCCGATGCACGTCGTGCAGCCGTAGCCGACAAGATGGAACTTCAGCTTCGCCAGATATTGCATCAGACCGGCTTTCTCGAGATAGTCGAGGACGACTTTCGATCCCGGAGCGAGCGAAGTCTTAACCGTCGCGGGGACTTCGAGACCGCGTTCCACGGCCTTCTTGGCCAGCAGTCCCGCGGCCAGCATCACGGATGGGTTTGATGTGTTCGTGCAACTGGTGATCGCCGCAATCACCACACTGCCGTGCTCGAGCGCAACATTGCCATTCGTCGGAATGTGTTCGTGGACGTTCGGATCCTCGACCCCAACGGCCGTCGGACTTCCACCCTCCTGTTCCCAGCGACTGACTTGCTTGAGTTCGTTCTGCTTCTGGGCGGCGGCGGCCTCGGACGGAGCCGCGTTCGGGGCCCTAGCCTTCGGCTTGATCAAGGATGGCAGCGCCTGCCGAAACGATTCTCGTGCCTGCGACAGCACGACTCGATCCTGTGGGCGCTTCGGTCCGGCGAGACTGGATTCCACGGTAGCAAGATCAAGACTCAGCAACTCGGAGTATTCCGCTTCGGATGTGTCGGCGTCGTGAAAAAGTCCCTGCTCGCGAGCGTAGGCTTCGACCAGCGCGATCTGTTCGTCACTGCGGCCGGTGAGTTTCAGGTAGCGCAGGCTTTCTTTGTCGATCGGAAAGATGCCGCATGTGGCGCCGTACTCAGGAGCCATGTTGGCAATCGTGGCGCGATCGGCGAGTGGCAAGTCTTCGAGGCCGGGGCCGAAGTACTCAACGAACTTGCCGACAACACCGTGCTTGCGGAGAATCTCCGTGATGGTAAGAACAAGGTCGGTTGCAGTGGCGCCTTCCCTCAGGCGTCCGGTGAGCTTTACGCCGACGACGAGCGGGATCAGCATGGAAACTGGCTGTCCGAGCATGGCGGCCTCGGCTTCGATGCCGCCCACACCCCAGCCGAGCACGCCGAGTCCGTTGACCATAGTGGTGTGCGAGTCGGTGCCGACGAGTGTGTCGGGATAGGCGGTGCGCTTTCCGCCTGCTTCGTGTACAAAAACCACGCGCGCGAGATATTCGAGGTTGACCTGGTGGACGATGCCGGTATCCGGCGGCACGATGGCGAGATTGCGGAAGCCGGTCTGTCCCCAGCGCAGAAATGCGTAGCGTTCGTTGTTGCGTTGGAATTCCAGCAGCGCATTCACATCAAACGCTTTGGACGACCCGAATTCGTCGACCTGCACCGAGTGGTCGATGACCAGTTCGGCGGGCTGCAACGGATTAATCAGCTTCGGGTCGCCGCCCAGGCGCTTCATAGCGTCGCGCATGGCGGCAAGATCCACAACCGCGGGTACGCCGGTGAAATCCTGCAGGAGCACGCGGCTGGGGGTGAACGCGATTTCTTTTTCCGGCTTCGAATTCCGGTTCCACGCCGCGAGCGCGCGAATCTCTTCCTTCGTCACGTTGCGCCCATCCTCGGTGCGCAGCAGGTTCTCCAGCAGAATGCGCAGCGAAAACGGTAAGTGCCGGGTAGAGACGCCCTGCTTGTCGAGAGCGTCGAGCCGGTAGAGCTCGTATTCTTTGTTGCCGACTTTGAAAGTTGCTCGGGCGCCAAAACTATTCGATGACATGATGGCCTTCCTTCACAAGCTCCGGCAGAGGACCGGAACGCGATGCGGACTCGGAACTAATAGTGTAATTCGTTTTCCAAGGCTGGTGTGGGGGCGGGCGTCTCGCCCGTCCAAGCCGAGCGCAGCTCGGCAAGATGCGGGCGACCCTGTTTCAGTTAAAGTAAGAGCCAACCATGAAGCAGACCTTGGGCCATGTAGCGCTGGTCGTGCGCGAATACGATGAAGCGATCGCATTCTTCACTCGCACGCTGAACTTCAAGTTGATTGAAGATACCCGTTTGAGCGAAGACAAGCGCTGGGTGCTAATCGCTCCGCCGGGTTCCCAGGGGACAAGCCTGCTTCTGGCCCGGGCAGCAACACCCGAGCAAGCGAGTCGTATCGGTAACCAGACCGGCGGACGGGTCTTTCTCTTTCTGCACACCGACGACTTCTGGCGGGACTACAAAGAAATGACCGCGCGCAAAGTAAAGTTCACGCGCCCGCCGAGCGAAGAGCCCTACGGCACCGTCGCCGTCTTCGAAGACTTGTACGGCAATCCATGGGACCTGTTGCAGCGAAAAGCCTAGCCGGACTTGCCGGTTCAGTCATCCTTTCGCGCGGAGGAGCAGCACCGGCGCACTGATACGGTGCTGGACCCGGCTGGCCGTCGTGCCCAGAAAGACGTCGGCAAGAAATCTGTGTCCGTGTGTGCTCATGGCCACCAGGTCGCACCCCTTCTTCTGGACCCATTCGATAATCTCTTTCGCAGGTTCACCGTAGGCGAGTTCGGCCTGGGCAGGGATGCCAGCGGATTCAAACTCGACCCGAACTTTTTCCAGGTAGGCAGTGTCTTCCGCGATTTCCGCACTGACCGCGTCCCGGCCATAGGTTCTGGCCGCCCATCCATCGGCCACATGAAGCAGTACCAAGCGGCTGTGCGCGAGCTTCGCAAGCTGCTTAACGTGTTCGATAATCGCCCGGTCAGTCGGCGTGCCGTCCAACGTCACCAGGATGGTGTCGTACATGGTCATTCCGTTTCTGCCGACGCCTGGAGTTCCGGCGTCATCCGCCGACAATCACCTGCCATGCGGCTTTCAGCGAGTCCGGCAGGCCGTAGAGGTCCATTGCGGTGATCAGAATAGCACTGCCCCAACCCGCAGCCAGGAGGAACCAGCCGTTCTTCCAAGCTCCCATGCGCTTGCCGGAACTTGTGAACTGCAGCAGAGGAAGCATGGCAAACGGAAGCTGCAGGGCCAACACTACCTGACTCAACGTCAGCAAGTCAGTAACGCTGCTGTCGCCCCGCAGCCCGATAATCAAGACCGCCGGCAAGATGGCGAGCGTGCGGGTGATGAGCCGCCGTACCCACGGTTTGATTCGCCAATGCATAAAGCCTTCCATCACGACTTGCCCGGCGAGCGTACCCGTGATCGTACTGCTCTGGCCGCTGGCCAGTAGCGCCACCGCAAACAGCGTGCTCGCGGCAGCCGTCCCCAGCAACGGCGCCAGCGTCAAGTATGCAACCCGAATCCAATCGCTGTCGGCGCTGAACCTGACCAGCCGCCCGCCAGACGCGATCACGCTTTCCTTCCCAAAGAACACCGTCGCCGCCAGCACCAGAATCGCGGCGTTGACGAAGAAGGCGACGGTCAGTGCCACGATTGAATCAATCGTGTTGAAGCGGATCGCGCTGCGAATGGACGGCTCGTCTTTCTGCAGCTTGCGGCTCTGCACCAGGGCGGAGTGCAGATACAGGTTGTGCGGCATCACCGTGGCGCCGATGATACCGATGGCGACATATAACATGCCCGCGTGACCAAAGCGCGGCGAAATCAGCGCCCGCCCCATTTCCAGAAAACTGGGCTGCGTTTGCGGGAGAATGAAAATCTCGATGAAGTAGCACACACCGATCGTCGCAATCAGCAGCAGGACGATGGCTTCGATGGTGCGCATTCCAAAGCGCTGCAAAGCCAGGAGCAGCAGCACGTCCAAGCCCGTGATGATGACCGCCCACAGCAGGGGAATGTGGAACATCAAGTTGAGGGCCACGGCACTGCCCAGCACCTCGGCCAAATCACAGGCGCCGATAGCTACTTCGCTCATCAGCCAGTTGGGCCAACGGGTCCACCGGGGATACCAATCGCGGCAGCATTGGGCGAGATCCTTGCCGGTCACGACGCCCAAGCGAGCGGAAATGACCTGCATGAAGATCGCCATCAGGCTGGCGAGGCCGACGACCCACAACAGCGCGTATTTGAACCTTGCGCCGCCTTGCAGGTCTGTGCCCCAGTTGCCGGGGTCCATGTAGCCGACGCTGACCAGAATCGCCGGTCCCACGAATGCGCGCCATTGCTCCCAGAATCCCGCCTCATGGTGCGGCACCTCAACGGAACTGTGCACGCCTTCCAAAGATACGTGGCCGCCGCTACCGCGAGCCTCAGTCTCGGGCGGTTCGAAGCCCGAGCCCGCCGGTGTCTTCATGTCCGTTGGGGCTTCCGTCTTCCTCATCTTCCTTTCTCAGCTTCCGTGTTTCCGATAGAACAGCGCGTCAACCGTAGTATACCATCTGATATTAATGATAGTTAATTCAGGCGATTTAACTATACCGGACGGGATGTCGTTGGGGAAATCCACACGCGATCCGCTGCGGGCCGGCCCAGAACCACAGTGCGCGCGGCAGTCCGGATCGCGAGCGTCTTGTCATAGTTGCGCTCGATCAAGCTGAGCTTGGCCCCGGGCCGGATGCCGCGCGCTTCCAGAAACTCCAACAGGTGCCGGTCGCGCTCGTAGATCCCGCTTACGCTGTAGTTCTTCCCGGCTTCGGCTTCCGAGAGCAGCAGCAGGCCGCGACGGCGACGGCTGGCGGGACTCTCCAGTTCAGTGAGATTGCCGTGCGGACAAGCGACTCCACGCCCCAGTTTGGCGAGCAGCCTGGCCTCGAAATCTGGCGAGACCGCGTGCTCCAGGCGTTCCGCCTCGTCGTGGACCTTGTACCATTCCATGCCAAACATTTCGGCGAGCATGCGCTCGATCAGGTGGTGGCGAACCGTCAGCTTGCGGGCAATCTTCTTTCCGGCAGCGGTCAAGCGAACGCGTCCGTCGGCATTCACCCGCACCCAGCCGTCTTTTTTCAGCCGGCGCACGGCCATGGTTACGGCCGGAGGCGAAACTTTGAGCCAGTGCGCGAGCGTCGCCGAAATAACGGTCTCGCCTTCGCTCTCGGCCTCGAGAATGGCCTTGAGGTAGTCTTCCTTGGAAACTGTGATCACCTGGACCTTATTATACGGCGAAGCGTTAAGCACGGTTAACCGCAAGATCGCAGAGGTGCTCAGGCTTTGCGGTGAGAGGGGCCTGTAGCGAAAATCAGAAGCGAGCGGGTTTGGCCTTCGCTTCTGCAATCTGACCTCTGCAACAGGTTTCGGTTTGACATGATCTTCTCGCGCCCCTACCCTTGAATGTCTTGACTATGAAAGTCCTCGTCATCGGCAGTGGCGGACGCGAACACGCACTGGTGTGGAAGCTCCGGCAGTCGCCGCGGGTCGCGAAAATCTATTGCGCGCCGGGCAATGGCGGGATCGCGGACGAGGCGGAGTGCGTCGCAGTCGACGTCAGGAGCCTCGATTCAATGATCGCGCTTGCGAACCGGATCCAGCCCGACCTCACCATCGTGGGTCCCGAATTGCCGCTGATGCTCGGCTTAGTGGACGAATTCACGCGGCGCGGCTGGCGCACATTCGGCCCCACCATGGCCGCCGCGCGGCTCGAGACCAGTAAGAGCTTTGCCAAGGAATTCCTGCAACGCCACCGTATTCCCACCGCTCATTATGCGATTTGCGATTCTTCGGACCACGTTCGCGATGCGCTGCCCCACTTCCACGCTCCGATCGTGGTAAAGGCCGACGGACTGGCTGCCGGCAAGGGCGTGGTCATCGCCAAAAGCAAAGATGAGGCCTCGACCGTCGCCAATGAAATGCTCAGCGGTAGGATGCTCGGCGAAGCCGGATCGCGTGTGGTGCTGGAAGAGTTTCTGCAAGGCGACGAGCTCTCGTTTCTTGTCGTAAGCGACGGCGAGCGAGTCGCGCCGCTGGTCGCTGCGCAGGATCACAAACGCGTGGGCGACGGCGACACCGGCCCGAATACCGGCGGCATGGGTGCCTACACCACGCGGACCATCGTCGATGCCCAGATGCGCGACTGGCTGGTCGCCCACATCGCGCGCCCCGTCGTCACCGGCATGAAGGCCGAAGGCGCGGAGTACAAAGGCGTTCTCTATTGCGGCCTGATGATGACCGCGCGCGGGCCCATCGTGCTCGAATTCAACTGCCGCTTCGGCGATCCCGAGACGCAGCCCATTCTGATGCGCCTCGAAAGCGACTTGGTCGAGGCGATGGAAGCCTCGATCGACGGCCGCACCAGCGACGGCGATTTCAAGTGGTCGAACGATGCGGCGGTATGTGTGGTGATGGCTTCGGGCGGTTATCCGGGGAGCTACGAGGCGGGCAAAAAAATTACCGGCCTGGAGAATGCCGCGAAGTTGGACGGCGTAAGAGTCTTCCATGCCGGCACGTCGAAACGTGACGACGCTTTCTATACTTCCGGCGGCCGCGCGCTCGGAGTAACGGCGCGCGCTGCGGAGTTGCAAACGGCGGTGCAGCGCGCCTACCAGGCTTGCGCGGAGATCGGCTTTGAGGGCGCCCAATATCGCAGAGATATTGCTGCCAGGGCGCTGAAGAGGAGCTAGCGGACTGCGGGAGACCTCGGAATCAGAACATCGCGTCACCGAGGCAGGGCTTCGTACCAGGGCATCGCTTTTGCGATGCCATAAATTCTTCTCAATCAGGCGCCCCTTTTAGGGGCTGGGCAGGAGATGGAAGCAAACCAATGATAAGCCAGCCACTCGTTTCAATCGTGATGGGCAGCGACTCCGACCTGGAGATCATGCGCGAAGCCGGAAAAGCTCTCGATGAATTCGGGATCGCCTACGAGATGGATGTAACGTCAGCCCACCGCTCGCCCGACCGTACCGCCGACTACGCCCGCAAGGCCGCTGGACGCGGCATTCGCGTGATCATCGCGGGCGCGGGCGGAGCGGCGCACCTGGCAGGCGTTATCGCGGCGCACACCACCTTGCCGGTCATCGGCGTCCCCATCCCCTCAACCTCCCTCCAAGGTATGGATTCGCTACTTGCAACCGTGCAAATGCCAGCAGGCATTCCGGTTGCAACCGTCGCCATCGGCAAGCCCGGTGCGACGAATGCAGGAATTTTGGCCGCACAGATACTCGGGATCGCGGATGCTGCGATCGCGAAGAAACTGGGAGCGCACAAAGAGAAACTCGCGCGCGGCGTCGAAGAGAAATCAAAGAAGTTGAATTCGACGATGGAAGAATAAGCAAAACCGCGAGCGAAGACGTGCGGGGGCGCGCCTCACAACTTCAAACTTTTCAAATATTCGCGGAACTTCGCGCCCAAATCTTCGCGTTTCAGGGCAAACTCAACCGTAGCTTTGAGGAAGCCCAGTTTGTCGCCGGTATCGTGGCGGCGTCCCTCATACACGTACGCGTATATTTTCTCGCGGTGCAGCAGTCCGCGAAGTCCGTCGGTGAGCTGCAGCTCGCCGCCCGCCCCCGGCTTAAGATCGGAAAGTGTTTCGAAGACTGTCGGCGTCAGAATGTAGCGTCCAATCACAGCCAGATTCGAAGGCGCATCCGCAACCTTCGGCTTTTCCACCAGGTCGAGAACTTCGTAGAGTTTGCCGCCGGAGCCCGCAACCTCTTTCGCCTTCAACACGCCATAAGAAGAAATCGCCGGCCCGTCGACAATCTGCGTCGCGATCACAGAACAGTGCTTCTCGTCGAAAACATTCATCAACTGCTTGAGCACCGGCACCCTTGCGTCAATGACGTCGTCGGCGAGCAGCGTGGCAAACGGTTCGTCGCCAATCAATTCACGGGCGGTGAGCACGGCGTGTCCCAGGCCCAGCGCTTCCTTCTGACGCACGTAGGCTACGTGGATCATGTCCGAAATCTGGCGCACGATCTTGAGCAAGTCGTGCTTGCCCTTCTCTTCGAGCATTTTCTCCAGCTCGTAGCTGACGTCGAAATGATCTTCGATTGCGCTCTTGCCGCGTCCGGTGATGATGATGATCTGGTCGCATCCGGCCGCCAGCGCCTCTTCCACGCCATACTGAATGATGGGCTTATCGACCAGCGGCAGCATCTCTTTGGGCTGAGCTTTGTGGGCCGGGAGGAAGCGGGTGCCCAATCCAGCGGCGGGAAAAATCGCTTTGCGGACGGTCCGGATCTTGCGACGGTCGCGATTCGTTCGTCGTTCGGGTGTCGGCTTCATCGCGGAATCATTCTAAACTGCTGATTGCCTCGCCCGCTTGTGCGGGGATTTCGCGCGCTTCCAGCTCTTCCAGCAGGTCGCGTAGGGTTTGCAGGATTCCTCCGGCGCTGTCGATCTTGATCGAGAACTTCAGCGTCCCGTCCGGCGTAAATTGCGTGCCCCGCTGCGACGCGACAAAGCGCGCCAGCTTCCCCGGATCAATCGAAGCATTCTGGCTGAACTTGATGTTGACAAACTCGCGCTTGCGCTCAATGGCATTGGCGCCGACCCGCGTCGCCTGCAATTTGAGCGCGGCGTATTCAAGCAGATTGCGAACCGCGCGCGGCGTCTCGCCGTAGCGATCGATCAGCTCTGAGCGCACGTCGTGCAACTGCGACTCAGTCTCCACTCCCGCGACACGCTTGTACATCCGCAACCGCTGGTTCTCTTCCTTTATGTAGTCGGAAGGAATGCGGATGTTGAGACCGAGATTGAGCTGGATTTCCGTAACTTCAACGCCCGCCTCGCCCTTCATTTCGCGAACGGCGCGCTCCAGCATCTGCGTATAAAGTTCGAATCCCACCGCCTCGATGTGGCCGCTCTGCTCTCCGCCCAGAAGATTTCCCGCACCTCGCAGTTCGAGATCAAGCGCAGCAATCTTGAAACCGGCGCCGAGGTCGGAGAATTCTTTCAAAGCAGCCAGACGCCGCCGCGCGATCGGAGTCAACTCGATTTCCGCGGGCAGAAGCAGGTAGGCATAGGCGCGACGATTCGAGCGGCCCACCCGTCCGCGAAGCTGATAAAGCTCCGACAAGCCCAGCCGGTCGGCCCGATTGATGATGATCGTGTTGCACAGCGGGATGTCGAGACCGTTCTCGATAATCGTGGTCGAGACCAGGATGTCAGCTTCGTGATGCATAAATTTCAGCATCACTTTTTCCAACTCCCCTTCGCCCATCTGCCCGTGGCCCACGGTGATGCGCGCGCCCGGAACCAGCGATTGAATCTTGGCGGCAATCTCCCAGATCGTGTCGACGCGGTTGTGCACGAAATAAACCTGTCCGCCACGATCGAGTTCCTGTTCGATCGAGGACTGGATCAGCTTTTCGTCCCAGTTCGCGACCACGGTCTGGATTGCCATGCGGTCCTTGGGCGGCGTTTCGATCACGCTCATGTCGCGCAAGCCGACGAGCGACATGTGCAGGGTGCGCGGAATCGGCGTCGCTGACATCGTGAGCACGTCGACTTCAGTGCGCATCTGCTTGATGCGCTCTTTGTGGCGGACGCCGAAGCGCTGTTCCTCGTCCACCACCAGCAGGCCGAGGTCGGCGAATTTCACGTCCTTTGAGAGCAGGCGGTGGGTGCCGATCAGGATGTCCACCTTGCCGGCTTCCACTTTTTGCAGAATTTCTTTGACCTGCTTGGCGGTCCGGAAGCGGCTGATCATTTCGACCGTGAGCGGGAACGGCGCGAATCGTTGCTTGAAGGTCTCGTAGTGCTGGAAGGCAAGAACAGTGGTGGGCGCGAGCACGGCGACTTGCTTGTTGTCGCTCAGTGCCTTGAAGGCAGCGCGCATCGCAACTTCGGTCTTGCCATAACCGACGTCGCCGCACAACAGGCGATCCATGGGGAGCTGCGACTCCATGTCGCGCTTCACGTCGGCAATGGCCTGCGCCTGGTCCTCGGTCTCGCTGTATTCGAACGAATCTTCGAACTCCTTCATCCACTCGGTGTCGGCCGGAAAAATGTGCCCGCGCGCGGACTGGCGCTGCGCATAGAGCTTGAGCAACTCGTCGGTCATGTCCTTCATCGCCTTGCGCACGCGGGCCTTCGTCTTGCCCCATGCCTGGGTTCCAAGATGATTCAGGACAGGCTTCGCGCCCTCCGAGGAACGATACTTCTGCACCAGATCAAGCCGAGTCAGCGGAACATAAAGCCGCGCTGCGTCAGCGTATTCGAGCAGCATGAATTCCGCCGCGCCGTCGCCCTGGTTAATTTCCTTCAGACCTTGATACTGCCCGATACCGTGCTCAACATGAACGACGTAATCGCCAACCTGCAAATCGCGGAAGTCCGAGAGGAAGGCCGAGACTTTCGATTTCTGCCGTTGCGGTCGCGCCGCCACCAGGTCCGATTCGTCGAACAGGTCGCGTGCCCCAAAAATCGCGAAATGCGCTTCCGGCAAAACGAAGCCGTCGGGAAGGTAAGCCTTCAGCAGCGTAGTGGTGAGAACGTCGCCGGCAAAATAAGAGGTTTCGTCGGCATAGCTCTCTCCGCTGCGGGTGCGGCTTCCGAGGCGATACGAGGCGTTGTACTCGGTGAACATGTCGGCCAGGCGCTCGACTTCTCCCGTGTTGGGAGCGGCAAGAATTACCTGCGTGCCGCCGCCAACCAGCTTCTGAACCTGCTCGATCATGGCGGGCACCGCGCCGTGGAAGCGCGTGGCGGGTTGCGAAAGAAAAGCTGCTTCCGCTCTGTCCTCGCGGGCTTCGTGGGCCATGCCCGCCACCGCCAGATATTCGAAGTCGGCTCCGGAGAGTGCTTTCGTTTTTTCCCGCCAGCCGTCCGGCGTGAGATAAAGATCGGCGGGACGAACCAGGTTCCCCACTCCGCTGCGCTCGTGCGCTTCATCAATGCGGGCCCACACTTTGTCGAGCTCCTGTATCAGCGCCTCGGGTTCGTCAAGAATCAACCGCGCATCCGGAAGCAAGTCGAAAATGCTGCGGTCGGCGCCCGCCACCGGAGCGTAGAACTCCCATCCCGGAAAGACTCCAGCGCCGGAGTCGCGCACCGCTTGCTCCACTATCTCCGCCGATCCCGTAATGCGTTTCCCTGACAGGCGCGCGTTGATCGAAGCCAGCAGTTCTTCCGTGACTGGCGTTTCCGTCAGGGGGAGCAACAAGGCTTCATCGACCGGGTTTGACGAGCGCTGACTCGCCGGATCGAACTTCCGCATCGACTCGACTTCATCCCCGAAAAACTCGACGCGTACCGGGCGGTCTGCTTCCGGGGAGTACACATCCAGGATGCCGCCGCGAGCGGCGTACTGCCCCGGCATTTCCACGACATCGGTTGCGCTGTAGCCGACCGTGTTCAGGTGCTCGAGCAGTCTCTCCAGGTCGAAAGACTCCCCGCGACGGAGAACCCGCGCCAGGTCGGCGTAGTAGTCGGCGGAACGCAGCAGAATTGTGGTGGCGGTCACCGGCGAAATTACGATCGCGGCGCGGCCCGTCGCGATCTTCCACAACGCCGTCGCGCGTTCTTCCTGAATCTCCGGATGCGGCGACAGATTCTGGAAGGGAAGCACATCGCGCGCCGGGAGGCATACGACCGAGTCTGGGTCCGCGGCTCCGGTCAGTTCGCAGAACGCGCGCAGCACCGGCAGCAACTCTTCGGCAGCGCGGTTGTCGGCCACCACCAGCACGAACGGGCGCTCGACCGTGCGTCGCAATAAAATAATGGTCAGGGCCTTAGCCGCCGCGGACAGTCCAGTGACACTCATCCGTCCCGCGCTCTCCCGCAGATGGGAGGCGGCACGCTTGAAGGCAGGTAATTGTTCCACCTCCGCGAAAAGTTCGCGGACGAAGGGCAAAAGCATTCCTTTTGATTCTACCAAGCCGTAGGGAACGGGGTTGTGAGGAAATTCCAGCCCTCAGCGGGGGCAAACAGGTTAGCCCAGCCACTCCTTACCCACATTGGAGCGGAGAGGCCACCACGCCCGGATGCGAGGCAAGGCCGTTAATTCGTGGGGCTGTCCGGTTTGGGGGGCGCAGCCGGCTGCGACGCCCGCTGCTTGGCAAGCGACTCATCCACGCGCTTCTTGAAGTCACCCGCGTCATTGTTCCCTAACCCGCTGAAGCCGGACTGGGTCTGCATCTCGCAGGAGTTGTCCCCTTTCACATTCAGCACCACGGAGTTGACTCTCTTCTGGCCGATCGACCCAATGCCCATGGAGTACGTAGCGGTCATTTCGGCGCTGTCCATGCCCAATATCCCGTACTTCCCCGAGTTGCGGAGCGTATCTTTCACCGCGGGCCACAACACGCCACATGCGACCGGATACATGTCTTTGTGCACCTTAGCGAACGCCGGTCCGGCGAAAATCACCAACATCAAAGCCGCCACTGCGATGCGTCTCATGTCTACGTTCCCTTCTCAAGAACCTGATATTACCATTGAGGCTCGAGTGCGCAGTAACGTGTCTCACTGGCTCAGTCCGCAACATTCCCCTCGGTCTTTGATCTCCGCAGCAGCGGCCGCGTCAGGCACGTCGGCCCGCCCGCTCCATTCACACATATCTCCGATCCGGGGAACGTGAGCACCTCAAACCCCCCGTCGCGCATGCGCCGATTCGTTTTGGCGTTTTCTTCGAGCGCAATCAAGCGCTTGCCTCCGAGCGAGAGCACGTTGCAGGCAAGCGAATCGCGCTCGCCGTATTCAATCTCAATCAGCCGAAACCCGTGCCCCTTCAGCAATTCGACGGTCTCGACTGCCAGCCACGGCAGATCGACCAGAATGGTCTGCTCATCGAGCATGCTCATCAGGGACATCAGATGCAGACAAGCCGAAGGCCCCGGTCCGTAAGGCAGCGGCGCCGACAGCACCTTAACATTGTTGGAGGAGAGCAGCGACCGCATCTGCGCAATTCCCGCTTTGTTCGTCCGATAGCCGTCCCCGACGAGCAGCGTCCGCGAATCAAGCCAAACCATGTCACCGGATTCGGAAATCCCTGGCAGCCGTATCTCGCCAAGCACCGGAATGTCCAGTGGCCCGCAAAACTCCGCATGAGCCCGGGCCTCCGGCCGCCGACTATTTTTCCCCGGATTCATCAGGATGAGACCAAAGTCCGTGGCCAGCGACGCGTCGTGTGCATAGACCGCATCGAGCGTAAGAGATTCCGTCGGAGGTAGACACACGACCTCGGCGCCGCATTCGCTGAGCAAACGGCAAAGCACCGCATGCTCGGTCTGCGCTACCGGAAAATCAGGAGCATGCCGAAATCCGAGCTCCCGCCATGCCGAGGCCTTCCCGGAAACATTCCACCCCGCATTGCCCGGCGGACACACCATCACCCGCAACAGTTCGCCCGTCATGGAATGTCCGTTGAAATTTTCGGAAAGCATATTTTCGGGAAGCATAGAAGAAGGCACAAAGACTTTCTGGCGCGCCAGCAGTCTCGCTCCAAGAAGTCTCTCGTTCCAAGAATCTAAAGAAACGCAACCGCAAACGCAATGCGCGGACCAAGGCCGCAACAAAGACAGTCTTTTCGTGTAGGACCTGCGCCAGCCAGAATCCGCCTTATCGCTTGCCTAAACACCCTGCCGTGATATACCTATCAGCGGTATCCCGTCCTAACGACGTGTTCGACGTTCAAGCAGTTGATCATAAACCGCGCACTCTGATTCCCGCCTTCCGCAATGTTCATGATGCGGAAGATTCCAGGAGCCCTATGAAAGCGTCAGCGTCATTGCGTCTGTTCTTTTTCGCGTCCTTGTTTTTGCTCATCCGTCAATTTGCATTAGCCCAGGGCGCCTCCACCGGCGACCTCCATGTCAGCGTGAAAGATCCGAAGGGCGGAGTCGTGATCAACGCCACCGTCACCGCGCGGGACGTCGCCAAGGGCCTGGAACGCGCCGGCAGCAGCGACGGCCAGGGCGGCTACAGTGTGCGTCAGCTGGCTCCCGGCACTTACTCCGTCACTGTGGACGCACCCGGCTTCGCCAAGGCGGAAGCGACTGGCGTCGCGATCACCGTCGGCGAGATGGCCGAGTTACCTATCACCGTCGCCGTCGCGGGCGGCAAAGAAGTCATCGAAGTCAGCTCCCAGGCCGAGCTGGTTGAAACCGCGCGCAGTTCCACCACCGACACCATCGGCCAGCGCCGCATCGACAATCTGCCGATTAACGGCCGCAATTACATCAATTTCACGCTGACCGATTCGCAAGTCCTCCGCGATAACGCGCCCAACACCGGAGCCGCGCCCACCTCCGGCCTCAACATCAGCGGACAGCGCGGCCGTTCCAACCTCGTCAACGTCGACGGCGCCGACGCCACCGACAATGCTGTCAACGGCGTGCGCTCCACCGTCTCCCAGGAAGCGGTTCAGGAATTCCAGATCATCACCAACAGTTATGCCGCCGAATACGGACGCGCCTCGGGCGGCGTGGTCAACATCATCACCCGCTCCGGATCGAACGAGTTCCACGGCGACGTCTACGGATACCTCCGCAATCGCAATTTCCAAGCCGTCAACCCCTTTAGCACAACGTCCAATCCTGCATACACACGCGTACAGGGAGGCTTGGCTTTCGGCGGACCTATTAAGAAGGACAAGACGTACTATTACTTCGCCTATGAAACCACCCGGCGGCATGAGACGGGATTCTCCAGCATCGGCCAGGGAAATTTTGGACTGTCGCCTTTCGACACCTCGCAGGTAGGCCTGCCACTTGGCGTTTTGCAATTGACGCCGGAACAGATTGGCTTCCTGACGGACCCCGCGGTACTCGCCCAAGAGCAGGCTGACCCAACCGGTTACGGCGCACTGGTGGCGAATTATGCTGGTTTTTCCGGTGCCTCTTCCGGCATGGCAGTGAATGGCGCTTGGCCAGCTGCTCTCGGCGGCCAACCCGGCTTCATCTCATCCTGCCAGTCTCCGGGGACGTGCTTCGTGCCTGCCTCATATCAGACGCTAACTTCTCAGGAAGGCAACTTCCCCGTCTTCGAAGGCACCAGCCTTTATTCAATTCGCATCGACCACAATGTAAGCAACAGCAACCGCCTGACGCTGCGTGGCAACGTCAGTCCCAGCACCGTCACTGGCATAGAAGTCAGCGGACAAGATCAGCCCTTCGGGCAAAACGCTTACTCGCGCACGTCGCAACAAACCTACCGTGACGCGGCCGGTGTGGCCCAGGACACCTGGACCCTCGGCAACAGCAAGGTGAACGAATTCCGTTTCCAGTTCGCGCGCCGCGGCCTGGCTTATTTCTACAACACCAAGATCCCAGGCGGCGCCGATCCGGCCGTCAACATTCCCGGCTTCGCATATTTCGGACGTGAGCCTTACTCCTACATCCAGCGCACCGAAAAACGCTACCAGTTCACCGACAATTTTTCGTGGACCATAGGGCGACACGATACCAAGTTCGGAGGCGACTTCAACTACATCCCGACCAAGGCCATCTTCACTGTGAACTATGGTGGCGTGTACGATTTCGGCACCTTCAGTTCGTCTGCGCTTGGCTTCGCTTGTTCGCCGACAACCGTCCCGGCCTGCCCTAGCACGCTGCCCTCGTTCCCCAACCTCTCGCCGGTGCAGGCGTACGGTGCCGGCCTCCCCGGAGATTTCATCCAGGGCATTGGCAGTCCCAGCGACTCATTCCCCAACAAACCTTTGGGATTGTTCTGGCAGGATTCCTGGCGGTTGCGTCCCAATCTCACATTGAACTACGGGGTGCGCTACGACGTGGAATTCCCTCCCAAGTTCAAGCCCCCGGTAGGATTGGCGCTTCCAGCGTACCAAGCCCTCGGATTGCAGAAAGGTATTCAGACCGACACGAACAACATTCAGCCCCGCTTTGGTCTAGCGTGGGACCCCCGTGGAGACGGCAAGACCGTAGTCCGAGCCTCGTACGGGATCTTCTACGACCATCCTCTGCTCGGCCTCTATTTCCTCGGCGATGCCTCCGACGGCTCGAGCAGCGGCCAGTTGGCATTCGCCGGCACAAGCACGTGCAATGGCGCTGGAAACCCCGCAAACTTGAACGCGATCCCAATATTCCAGGGCACTCTTAATCAGTCGAACTGTACCCCGTCGCCCTTCCCGCAGGCCAACGTCAATCTCTTCTACGAACCAAACCAGCAGCAGTTCCAGGCTCTAAATACTCCCCAGTCGGTTTTTCTCAACCAGAGCTATCTCAACTTCAACCCCACCGACCCGACATCGACCTTCCTGCCCCTAGGCTTCCAACCCTTCGGTTATCCGCAGTCCAAGAACTTCGTGTATGCCTATTCGCAACAAGCGAACCTAACCATCGAGCGCGACCTGGGCGATGGCTTCGCCCTCAGCGTCGCCTACAACCTAAACCTCGGCCGCCACCTCAATCGTCCCATCAACGCCAGCACGATTCGCGGCGACTTGATGACCGCTAATTTCTTCGCGGCCCGCTCGGCCGGTCAAAACGCCGCTAGCCCCTTCACCGTGAGCGGCTGCGGCGCCGGTTATGTCGACCCCGCCCTAGTGAACTTCTTCCGCCCCGGCGGACTGAATCCATCCATTGCCGTTGCCTTCTACGCCAGTGGCGATCCAGCGAAGATTAATTGCGTGATGCAGGCACAGGCTCTTCTCGCCACGCTGCCCGGGTTCAACACGAAATGCAACCCCGCGCCGCCCACGTTCGATTACACCGGCTGCATCCCCTTTGGCGACATGGACGCCAACTATTCGAACGGCACTTCGAACTACAACGGGCTGACCGTCAACCTCCGCAAGCGCTTCAGCCACCATTACGAATTCCTGGCCTCCTACACTTGGTCGCACGCGATCGACGATTCGACCGACCTGCAGGCCACGCTCACCCCGCAGGACAGTTATTTCCCGAGCGCGGATCGCTCCACCTCCACCTTCGATCAGCGTCATCGTTTCGTCTTCAGCGGCGTCTACCAGTCGGGGAGGCTCAGCGGCGACGGCTTTGCCAGCAAACTTTTCAGCAACTGGACAGTCGCTCCCCTGATTGAATTCGGCTCCGGGCGGCCGTTCAACATCCTCACCGGCAATGGCGACAACCTCCAATTGTCTTCCCTGACCGGTCGGCCCAACACCTTCGAGAACCCCGCGTGCACGTCGATCGGAAATCAGCCGGTCAAGTCGAAGTACTCTCCCACCGGAATTTTCCAGGAGCCTTGCATCCTCGACTTCAATGGCACGCTCGCCTCGCTCGACGGCAACCTCGGCCGCAACGCCGGCGTCACGCCGTGGACTGTCTTCAACGATCTGCGCGTCGCCAAGCGCATCTACTTTGGCGAGCGTTTCAACATGGATCTCATCGCCGACATGTTCAACATCGCCAACCGCTACAACGTGGCGGCCGTAAGCCCGCTGTTCACCAACGCCGGTCAGCCCACCGCTTCTTACGACCCGCGCCAGTTCCAGTTTGCCTTGAAATTGAACTGGTAAAATCAGATTTGCGGAGTTATACGCTGGGTTTGAAGGGGGTTGACAGGTTGCTGAAAAACTCGACGTTGCGCTTGATTTTGGGTGGCGCAGCGCTTCCGCGCTGCCGTAACAGCGACGTTTTGAGGGCAGCCGCTGCGGTCCCATTTTCTAATCGCAAACTAGCCCTTCCGCGCGGCGCAAAGCCATCGTTCGCCCTAATTCTGCTGGCGCTTATGTTTTCCACTTGCGCATTCGCCGAGAGCGGAGCTGATATCTACAAGACAAAATGCTCGGCCTGCCACGGCAAAAACGGAGCGGGCGACACCATGCTCGGCAAGAACCTGAAGCTGCGTCCCTTGGGTTCAGACGAGGTGCAAGAGCGATCGGACGACGAGCTTTTCGCGATCATCAGCAAGGGCAAGAATAGGATGCCGTCTTTTGACCGCAAACTCTCCAAAGACCAGATGCGCGATCTGGTGAAGTACATCCGCTTGCTGAAAAAATAGTGCGAAAAGAAAAAAGCCGCAGTAAGCCTGCGGCTGTCCCTCGCGTCGATTTCGTACCGGCTCGTCCGGATTACTGCTTGGGATGCTTGTCCTTATAGATGCTCTTGCTGATTCGGTTCTGCTGGCGATTGATCCCTTTCTGCTCGGCCTTGGTGAGATGGCCGTTGTGCTTCGCCATGTCTTTCTGTTCGCGGTTCTGCACGCTGGCTTCGCGCTTCTCGAGGTGGGCTGCCTGCTGCGAATTCAATTTCCCGCTCTTGACGCCGTTGCCAATGCGCTGTTGCTGTTTTGCCTCGCGGCGATTGACTTGATTGACGCGCGGATGGCCGGGATCGACAACGCCCGGGCCCGCACCGGAAGCAGGAGTTGCGGTTTGAGCAGAGGCGGAACCAGCGACCATAAGGCCACCAACTGCCAGGACTAACAGCGAGTGCGAGAATTTGTTGTTCATGTGGATAGAAACCTCCACCGGAAAGATTAGTTGCGCAGGTGCTGGAAGGCGAGGTTACCAAAGAGATAGTCCGTAAGTTACCGGGTAAGGGTGTGGCGCCGACACTCTTGTCCGTGGCCTTTGAACGTCCTTATGAACGTCCTTTGAACTAGGCGTTTGGTCTAGTCGAAGTCAATGTTCTCGAATCCCAGGCCCTGCAACAGGCTGCGGATTGTCGAAGCCGCATTCTGCTGGGCCGTTCGCAAAATGCCATCGGCTAGGGCTGCCTGCTGCATCTGGCGTTCCGCCTCCTGGCGCACTTGCGTTTCCAGATTCGGATCGGTCGGCACCAGCACTCCAGTTTGCCGCGAATATACTCGGGTCTTACCGCTGTCGAGCCGGGTGCTGAACACCTGCGCCGCGGGAAGATGCAAGTGAACATGCTTGCCGTCCACTTTGACGTCCTCGGGTTTCAGATTCGAAAAATCAATTCCGGCGACCACTTCGCCGTGCACCATCATCAAGAGGCGATCTCCGGTCAGAAAATCCGGTAGGAGAGGATTTTCTTTCGCGCCGGTCACCAGCTTGTCCATGGTATAAACCACGGTCTCCAGCCGCTGCAGCCGCTGAATGCGATCGACCACAGTGGGCTGGCTGACATCGATCCTGATGGTTCTGCCTATCGCCGCCGACAACAAATGGCTCAACAGCTCTCGCCCGGAATTTCGCGACAGCATCAACCATCCGAGCGAGCCGACAGCCGCTACTCCGAGGAGCAGCCCGAGGACGAGCGCGAACACAATCGCAGCGGACGATCGAGCAGATCTAGGAGCAGGTTTAGAAGACTGGAGGCCTGCAACAGGGTCGGTTGGCATGCCACAAGGTTACCACCAAGAGGACTGTAGGGCGTTAGAGTGGCTCGCCGACCCGACTGCGCTGGCCTCCGTTGGTTCCTCTTCAGTTATGAACTCGTGTTTTCTCCTACCCTCCCCTACCGGTATTTGGAATCATGGGGTTAGGAGGAATCGTCCCGCCACCATCCAGAGCAAAGAGGACTTATTGTCAAAATATCTCGGAATAAGGAGTCCGCTCGATTCTTCGAGTAAGCCCGAAAACGTTGCGCGTCTGGCCGAAGTCCCTTCACTGCACGTTGAGGGTCAACGGCAATGCCTGAGTGGTTGAACCGGCAGTCGCTGTGATCGTGATGGTGTACGTTCCTGGTGGGGTTCCTCCGGAGCCGGGCAGTCCGGATGATCCGCTCCCGCACGAGAGCAGCAGCGCCGTTCCGGCGATCGCTATCACCGTTGCCATCCGGCGCAGCAGCGACCGTCCAGGCCACCGCGACATCGGCAACACCAACATTCCGATTCCAAGAATCGCTGAAGCCCACCGCCAATGCCCGGATGTATCGCGGAAATCCACCCGAGCCCTGCTCGGAGAGGCAGTGCTCACCTTCACAGAGAAAGTCGACAAACTGGTAGCACTTACGGTCACCGTACTTGGAATGGAACAAACCGCATTCGCCGGAGCGCCGGTGCAGGCGAGAGATGCGGTCGCACTGATCCCTTCACCCCCAGCACTTACCGTATAGCTGGCGGTTGCGCCCGCGGTCACCGTGGCAGTTCCCAAATTTCCGGGAACGCTCAGCCCCAGACTCGGAATACCCGTCCCTGCCAGCAGCATTTCCATAGGTGTGGAGGTGTTGCCCGAGACAGTCAGGATGCCGGAATAGCTAACGTTGAAGGTGGCCGGTGTAAACGTGACGATGAATGTGCAGGACGCATTTACCGCCACTTGCTGCGTGCATCCGTTCAGGTTGGCAGGGACTGTAAAAGCTGGAGACGAACTCTGAAAACCACTCATCGCGAGAGCTTCCGTGCCGCAATTTGTAATCTTGAGCATCAGATTGGCGGAACTCCCGGCGAAGACAGAACCAAAACCCAGCCCCTGATTGTGAGGGTATGCCACGCACATCGCGGGGGATGCTACGTTGGGGTCAATGGAAGCGGAAAAACCGTAGGCGTAGTCCGGGTTTGGTGTTACCGATCCGAGGTAAACGCCCGGCGAAGTGTAAAGCTGGTAACCCGCTGTACCTGCAATATGCACCTTGCCATGGCCATCGATCACTGGCCCGTTCATGGCCATGCCACCCACCAGCCCGCCAAAGTAAGTGGAGAACATCAGCTTGGTTCCGGTCGGATCAAATTCCGAAACGAAACCAGAAAAGACTGGGAAGAAAAGAGGGCCCGGAACGGATTGGATCGGTTGTTGCAGAGGCAGTTGCACATCGCTGGTGTTGCCTGCGAGCCAGATATTGCCAGCGGCATCGAGGGCGACGCCGGTAGCGGCGGTCCAGGCGGTTGGCTGGAAATCGAGATTTCCGTAGAAGAACGTCGAGTAGAGCAGTTGCGATCCGTCTGCACTGAACTTGGCGAGATAGGAGGGGCAACACGCATTTGCCGGGATACTTGGTTCATAGGCATTGCCCGTTGTCGGAAAGCCACTGGAGACACTGAACCCGGAAAGGATGGCTTCCCCATTTCCGTCGACCGTGATGCCGGATGCCTGGCCGCTGGGGCCGAGAAAAGTTGAATAGGTCAAGGTGGAGGCGTCGGGAGCGAGCTTGGTGACGAACGGAGCTGTCCACGGGGATGTGCCCGGTATTTGTGTTTGGTAGGCTCCAGCGGTGGTCGGCCAAAGAGTCCCGGCGGAGCCCGTGATGTAGGCGCTGCCAGTCGTGTCGACCGCAATTCCTGAGGTGCCGATGAAGCCGTAGCCGGAATCGCCGGGCGGAGGAAAAACATCTCCAATTAGGCTGCTGTAGGCAAGGCTTCCATCAGACGGGAACTTCATCACAAATACAATTGTTTCCGGATACGCGGGCGGCCCCTGATTGTACGCGCCCGGAGTGACGGGAAAGACAGGCGAGTCCGTGCTGCCGGTGATGTAAGCCGTGCCATTGCCATCGAGCACAATCTCATTTGCCGCTGAGCTTGATGACTGCCCGGCTTGCGCGCTGCCGCCGAGAATGCTGGAATAATTAAGCGACGATCCGTCCGCGGATAACGATGTAATAAAACCTAAGCTGACACCGAAACCGACGTATCCATAGGCGATCGGATTCTTAAGCGGAAAACCATTGGCTCCGGTGGATCCAACAACGATCGCGTTCCCGTTGCTATCCACGGCGATTCCGCTCGACCCGTCACTATCGGTTCCGCCGAGAAAGGTCGAATACACCAGGGCGGTGCCATCAGGCGTGATCTTGGTTACAAAGACAGTGTTACCGTTCGGACAAGTATTGCAGGTCGTTTGAAATGCCCCCGGCGTTACCGGAAACTTAGGCCAGTTTGTCACTCCGGTAAGGTAAGCACTTCCCTCTGCATCGGTAGCAATCGCTGACATTCCGATGGAATAGTTGGCAAAGAACGTCGAATAAGTGAGCACCGGATCGATCACCAACGGTATTGAATGATCATACTGACCGATCTGAAATGCGATCTCGTCGGGTCCTACAATGGCAAAGCGTCCGCGCAGTTGGTGCCTTGCGCCTCCGACATGCTGATAAACGCCGGGCTGCGCGAAAAACAGGTCACCGGTCGTTAGCCTGATTCGGAGCCGGCCGTCGGTCTGCAATGTGATGCCTTGAGATCCGGTCAAACGCATTCGGATGGCGTGATAGTCCGCACCCGGCGACACTATAAAATCATGTTCCAGTTGCTGGCCCGTTCCGTAAAATACAGCGTCAATTCCCGGATACAGATCGGAGTAAGTAACCCGTCCGAAATTCGGAATATGGGTATGCCACTGGGAAGGATCTTGGCCCAACAGGAAGTTCGTTTTGCCAGCTCGGAGATCCGAGCCGGTCAGAAGAGGTTCCTTATTCGCATCGACAAAGCGCACCCCCAGATCTTCAGATTGAGAATTGCTTCCAGTCATGTGAAGATCAAACTCTCGCGCACGCAGGATCAATTCCAATGTCGGTAAATGCGCGACAAAGCGTGTGGCGGGCTCCGCCTGTCCATAATTCGGTTCAAATTGAATTGGTAATTCGGCAACGGACAGTCGTTCCTTTCTTGGAGCCATCTGCGCCCAGGAAAGGCTGCTTAGCGCGAGCAGCATAGCAAGATGCACGACGTTGAGGCGAGAAGCCGCAAACTGAAGTTGCATGTGAGCTCTGAATCTCCGAAGCATATGCAGAATGCGACAGGGTCGTCACGCTGTCAAGGGGTTTGAACGACAGGGTTTGAACGACAGAACGGCGCTCTATCGTTGGTTGTGGGGTGGCGTAACCGATCAAGACAATAAGACCAAGATCAACATCAGGAGCAAAGGGCGAGGGCGCTGGCGCCACACACACAAAGAGATTACTTCGGAGGTTGCGATCCGACACCCGGGCTAGATTCGGCGATCGTGCCTCTTACCGCGGACATGTTATCCCGAAAGCCCAGATTCATTAAGTCGCCGGCATACGACTTATCTGAGCTGACTTTATAGCGCGCTACAGCATGCAATCCGTCGACGTGGAAGCACGGCGTGAAGTGGTCTCGTCCCACCCACAGGGTGTCGGAAAAGCCGACTGGAAAGCCCTGGCTGTGGAATGTCAATGTTTTCCCTTCGCTCTCCAGGGTGACGACAAATGATCGATCCTTGCACGAGACCGATTTCACCATTCCTTCCCCGACCAGCTCGTCGTTCGGCCGGGGTTTATCCACCGGACTCTCGCTGACTCGCTTTGCCGCCGGTATGCTGTTCCATAACTCCATCGCTTCGTCGTGGTCCGGGCCGCCCCACCGGTTCGCCACGTATGCGGCACGAGCGGAAGCTTCCGCAGGGTGGCCCGTCCGCAACAATATCTCCCCCGTCATTACACGGTATCCCGACCGAAAAGGCTCCAGCCCTTCAGCCTTTTGAGCCATTTTCAGCGCCGCCTCCCCGTCGCCTCGCCCCAGATCGAGTTTCGCGAGCTCCACATAGGCCGGTGCGAATCGAGGATTTATCGCGACCACCTTCAGCAGCGCCTCCTGGAACAACTTCTGGTCCGCTGGAGCAGCCGATCGCGCCATCGGCGACATCATGGTCTTTGCAAAAAACGAAAGATAAGACTTTGGATCCAGATCAGCCGCCTGGGAAAACTCGCGCAGTGCATCTTCGTCCTTCCCGATGTTGAACTCGACAAATCCCATGTCCTCGTGGGCCAGTGCGACCTTGGGATCACTTTTCAGCGCTGCATCCGCCAGCCCTCGCGCCTGCTCGAAATGATGATCGAGGATCTCAAATGCCGCCAACTCTGCCTGAGTTTCTGCCAGGCCCATCTGCCGTCCCGAATAATCCTTCTCCCCCTCATGCGCCACGTACGGAACCACGCCCGTGGGGAAGGCTATTTGATTGATGTAGCGCTGATACCCTTTGTCCACTTCCTCGATGTTGCCAAACGCCTGTTCGAACGCTTTTTGCTGGTCCGTTCCACGCTGCAACAGGTTGAAAAAAACCTTCAACTTTTCTCCCTGTTCCATCCCTGGACCGAAGGTCAGGAAGTGCGTAAGAGCCCAGGCCTCCGAGTAAAACAGGTGCGTGTCCTCCGCATCGGGCGAGAACGAGCTCCGTGTTGTGATGAACGTCCTCAGCGGAAGGGGAGTCCGGCTGTCCAAAATGTCCAGCCGATGCGACGACTTAGTCGGAGCGCCAATATACATGCGGTCCCCTTCGAAACGCGTGTAGGCGTAAAACTCGGCCAGGCCCTCGTCCAACCATGTCGGCAGCCACCTGAAATTCGTATGCAACAGAGTGTGGACGTACTCGTGATACACCACGGCATAGGTGTCAGGGTTCATCCTCTCCGAGGTCACTACGTCCAGCCTGACTAATGCGTACTGTCGCTCCCATCCCTGCTTAAAGAGTCCGGCGATTTGCGCGCCCACATGGGCTTTCCACATTTGAGGCAACAGCATCTTCATCGTTTCTTCGTTCCGGGCCGCGAGAACCAGTAGTGGCGCGGGCGCCTCCAGCACGAAGCCTGGAAACTGGCTGGCAAATACCGCTCGCATCTGCTCGAAAGCTCGCGCAACGTGGCGGGCGTCGCGATCGGTTCCGTTTGTGATCACGCGAAAGTGCGGGCTCCGGACTTCAAGCCACGGCTTGTCCTGTGCGGAGAGCCAGCCGCTACAGCTAAAGGCGGAAACAGCCATCAACACTAGCCATCGCTTTCGAGGAAACATGAGTGTGCTCATCATGACCCAAAGTCGGCGTTTGTCAATAGGAAAGGCTCGGAGTTCGGCTTTGCTTCCTGGGACTTTGGGGCCACCTTTTAGCGGACGGGGAGTTTCGCCACGCACCTAAAAAGGATCAGGATCAACACCAAAGTCAAGGGCCGCGGGCGAGGCGAGGGCGCCCGCGCCACGCATTGCATATATAAAGGAAAAGGCCACGCTCATTTCTGAACGTGGCCTTTATTTAATGCCGGCAACTACCTACTCTCCCACACACTTTCGCGTGCAGTACCATCGGCCCAGCGGGGCTTAACTTCCGTGTTCGGGATGGGAACGGGTGGAACCCCCGCGGTAAGATCACCGACAACTTGGAGCCGTCAGCCATCAGAGGTCCGCCGTCAGCAAACCCTGCTGGGGCGACTTATACCGCCGATGCGCGGCAAACTTGTAAAAGATCCTGAGGACGAAGCCTCACAACTGAATAGATTGGGTGAGACGCGGCAAGCCGCGCCTCTACTACAAAGCATTTTCGTCGGCGCACAGTCGTCAGTACTGTGTCTTCAGAATTGCGTCCAGGTTCTGACGCTTCCGAGGAGGCCATCGGCTTTCGAACAGTTTCGAACTGAAAGCTGACGGCTGAGTGCTGACGGCTGTTTTTCTGCACCGAGTAAATTTTATGGTCAAGCCGAACGGGCGATTAGTACAGGTAAGCTACACGCATTACTGCGCTTCAACATCCTGCCTATCAACCAGGTAGTCTACCTGGGCCCTTCATTACCCTTAAGGGTTGGGAGATCTCATCTTGAGGAGTGCTTCCCGCTTATATGCCTTCAGCGGTTATCACAACCGAACTTCGCTACCCAGCGATGCCATTGGCATGACAGCTGGATCACAAGAGGTTCGTCCATCCCGGTCCTCTCGTACTAAGGACAGGCCCTCTCAAATCTCCTGCGCCCACAACAGATAGGGACCGAACTGTCTCGCGACGTTCTGAACCCAGCTCACGTACCGCTTTAATAGGCGAACAGCCTAACCCTTGGAACCTTCTACAGCTCCAGGATGCGATGAGCCGACATCGAGGTGCCAAACCGGAGCGTCGATATGAACTCTTGGCTCCGATCAGCCTGTTATCCCCGGCGTACCTTTTATCCGTTGAGCGATGGCCCTTCCATGCAGAACCACCGGATCACTAAAGCCTACTTTCGTACCTGCTCGTCTTGTAGGACTCGCAGTCAACCACGCTTATGCTTTTGCACTCGTCGGCTGATTTCCAAACAGCCTGAGCGTAGCTTCGCGCGCCTCCGTTACCGTTTAGGAGGCGACCGCCCCAGTCAAACTACCCGCCTTACTATGTCCCTCTCCCGGTTTACGGGAGTAGGTTAGAACCACAGAACTCGCAGGGTGGTATCTCACCGTTGGCTCCTCCAAGCCCGAGAGCCTGGAATCAAAGCCTCCCACCTATCCTGCGCAGCAAGTGCCATAGTTCATAGTAAAGGTATAGTAAAGGTGCACGGGGTCTTTCCGTCTAGTTGCGGGCAACCGGCATCTTCACCGGCACTACAAGTTCGCCGTG
>Ga0210402_10000329_pt1 | contig 54462 bp, 33 predicted proteins | sample IncBWC7MmetaG_FD_161055 | JGI IMG/M metagenome (GOLD analysis project Ga0210402, IMG submission 161055) | Forest soil microbial communities from Barre Woods Harvard Forest LTER site, Petersham, Massachusetts, United States - Inc-BW-C-7-M | ecosystem: Environmental > Terrestrial > Soil >... | reverse complement strand
TGCGCCAGCTGCCCGCTGATTCCACCATCATCGCCATCGGCAATTACAGCTATGACTGGACCCAAGGCGAAGCTGCAGCCACCACAAGGGAATTCTCCGAAGCCATGGTGGCGGCGCGCGATGCGGGCGCCAGAATCCAGTTCGACGATGCCAGCAACAATCCACATTTCTCCTATGATGAAAGCGACGGCACCAAACACACGCTTTGGTTTCTGGATGCGGTGACCGCATACAATCAGATACATGCCGCCGACGGTTATCAGCCTGCCGGCTTTGCGCTGTGGCGGCTGGGCACCGAGGATCCTTCGGTCCTGCCGCTGCTGGGGCGCCCCTATGGCGCCCCGCCGCCACCCGGCCTCAAGACCATTCCGACCAATGACGATGTGGATTTCGACGGCGAGGGAGAAATCCTGCGGGTGGAATCCGGACCCGTGACCGGCCATCGCGACTTCCGTCTGGACAAGGATAGCGGCGACATCATCGACGAGACCTATTCCAGCCTGCCGGCCAATTACGTGATCCGCCGCGTCGGCCAGGCCGGCAGGAAACTGGCGCTGACCTTTGACGACGGGCCTGATCCGGAATGGACGCCGCAGATTCTCGACATCCTGAAGGCCAAGCATGCGCCGGCCACCTTTTTCGTCATCGGCGCGAACATGGAAGCGCATCCCGGCCTGGTGCAGCGAATTCTCGGCGAAGGCCATGAAATCGGCAACCACACCTACACCCATCCCAATCTTGCCGACACACCGCTGGCGGCGGTGCGGTTGGAACTGAACGCCACCCAACGCCTGTTCGAAGCCCTGACGGGCCGCTCCATGCGCCTGCTGCGTCCGCCCTATCTTGGTGACGCCGAACCCAGCGACGCGGACGAGATCGTGCCGATCGAGGAAGCGCAGAAGCTGGGCTATGTCACCATTGGCACCCATGTCGACACGCTCGACTGGAAGATGCTGCCGGTGGACGAGATGATGAAGCTGGTGTTGAAAGAGATCAGCGATCCCAATCCTGATGCGCGGGGCAATATCATCCTGATGCATGATTCCGGCGGCGACCGTTCGCAGACCGTCAAACTGTTGCCGGTGCTGATCGACACATTGCGCGCGCGCGGTTACAGCTTTGTCCCGGTATCGGAACTGGGCGGCTTCAAGCGCGACGAAGTGATGCCGCCCCAGCCCCTGACCGTGATGCTGTATGAAAATCGGCTTGTGTTCCTCACCTTCTCGTATTTGGGACAGTTTCTTTATTATTGTTTTATCGCCGCGATCTTCCTGGGCGTGGGCCGCCTCTTGATGCTGTGCGGGCTGGCGCTCACCAATCGGTTCCGCAAACGGCATGAGCCTGCCGTTGCCGATCGCGGTCATCCCGTCACGGTGCTGATTCCCGCCTTCAATGAAGAGAGAGTCATCGTCACCACCGTCGAACGCATCCTGGCCAGCGATTACCGTGACCTGGAGGTGCTGGTGATTGACGACGGCTCAAAGGACCACACCGCCTATATTGTGCGATCGCATTTCAGAAACGATCGCCGCGTCGGCGTGATTTCGATTGCCAATGGCGGCAAGGCGCATGCCCTGAATGTCGGCCTGGCCAACGCAAAAGGCGAGGTGGTGGTGGCGTTGGACGCCGACACCCAATTCAACCCCGACACCATCTCGCGGCTGGTGCGCTGGTTCGACGATCCGCGCGTGGGCGCGGTGGCCGGCAATGCCAAGGTGGGCAATCGCATCAACATGATCACGCGCTGGCAGGCGCTGGAATATATCGTGGCGCAGAATCTGGAGCGCCGCGCGCTTTCGGCCCTGGACACGCTGACGGTGGTGCCGGGCGCGGTGGGCGCCTGGCGCCGCGAAGCGCTGGCGAAGCTGGGCGGATTTCCGGGCGATACCCTGGCGGAAGACCAGGATCTCACTATCGCCATCCAGGTCGCGGGCTATCGCGCTTTGTTCGATGCCAGCGCCATCGCCTGGACAGAAGCACCCGCCACCATTCGCGGCCTCAGCAAACAGCGTTTCCGCTGGGCTTACGGCACCCTGCAATGCCTGTGGAAATACCGCCGCATAACCTTCAATCCCAAATTCCCGCAACTCGGGCTGGTGGCATTGCCGCAGGTCTGGCTGTTCCAGATTTTGCTCACCACGCTGGCGCCCCTGGCCGACCTGCTTCTGGTCTGGCAGCTGGTGGGGCAATGGATCAACTATTCCCAGCATGGCGCCGAATTTCAGAGCAACGATCTGCGCACCATCGGGCTTTATTATTGCCTGTTCATCCTGGTGGACCTGCTGGCCGCCGCAGTGGGTTTCCTGATGGAACGGGGCGAGGATTGGCGCCTGTTATGGTGGCTGATGCTGCAACGCTTCGGCTATCGTCAGATCATGTATTATGTCGTGGTGCGCTCCATCTACGCCGCGCTCCGCGGGCCCTTTGTCGGTTGGGGCAAGCTGGAGCGCCAGGGCACCGTGCGTGCGCCGCTTTCCGTCAAGCCGGCGGGCTAACGCCGTTCCAGGAACACGCCGTTATCGTCTTCATGGGTGATGCGATAATGCGCCAGCAGCAGGCTTTTCAGATGCGGCCCCAGCATGAAGGGCGTCATGCTGCTGACGGCGATGCTGCCGAAATATTGGGTCTGAAGCAGATGGGCGAGGTCGCTGTCGCTGCGCGCACCGGTGACGAGCGCCTCGGACAGGTTGAATACATCCACCGGCTCGTCCTTGCCCGCCCAATAACAAAGGGTCAGGTCCTGGCATAAAGCGGGGCCGGGATGGACGCGCAGGAAGCCAACATCGAGCGGCGCTTCGCGGGCGAAGGCCTCGGTGTGGGGAAAATCCGCCTCGGCGTGGTGCTTTGCCAGATAAAACGCCAGCGGCGCTGCTGCGATAAAAGCGGTGAGGCCGACCCAGCGTTTGGGAACATAAATGAGTGCCAACCCGGCGCTCAATCCCAGCGCGATGGCGGCATCAAAAAAGACATTGGCGTCCGCGCCGTCACCGAAAGCGAAGATGCCGCCCAGGATCAGTCCGATTGCGGCATAGGTCATAACCAGTCGCGCGTTCCGCAAGCGGCGCCAGGCCAGCCCGCCCGCCACGATCAGGGCTGTGCCGGCCCAGCTCAGAAACTGTTTCATGCCGCCGGCAAAATTCGCCGTTGCCCAGTGGCGTGGACTTGCCAGCGCCGCGATGAGATTGGCGCCCAGGAAAATCCGTGTGGCGGCAAGTCCCAAAAGGCAGAAAATCAAGCCCGCCAGGGCAAATCGTATCGCCTCCGGCCGGTCCTGCCATAACAGCCACAGCATTGCCGCCAGCGGCAGCGCCAGCAGATTTTGCTTTACGAACAGTCCGGCCGCCATCAGCAGGGCGGCGGCAAACACCTCGCGCCTGGCCTGCAGCAGCAGCGAAAGCCCGGTCAATTGCAGGGCATGGCCGAGCAGCTGGGGGTCGTCCATCGCCACATAGTCGCTGGCGGCAAGAAGTCCGGTCGCGACGAACAGGCTGGCGAACAGCGAACTCAACACGTCCGCGCCCATCTCGCGCAGGATGACGATGATGCCGCCGGTCAGGGCGAAAAAGCTGATCAGGGAAACCAGCCTTCCCGCCACGATCGGGTCGCCGGTGATGGTGCCCAGCGCACCCACGATATAAAAAGACAAAGGCGGATAATTGTTGATCATCAGCCCTTGCGGATAAAGCGGCGCGCCGGTCACCGCGGCATGGGCAAGATAGGCGTTCCAGCCCTCGTTGGGATCGAGCGGGACATGCGCGCCGATGGCGAAGGCGTCGCGCAGCAACAGCGAGGCCGCGGCGAACGCCAGGCCCATCAGCACCAGCTTGAACAGGATGTCCGACAGGATGTCAGGCAGCTTGCGGGGAATCACCATGGCCCATTGTTAATGGAAATCGCGAGACGGAGGCAGGATGCGGACATTGCGCGGATGGCGCGGGCTGGGGGTTACCGGGGCCAGCGTCTCACCGGACAGGACACGCAAATCGGCACTGCGGTCCACCAGCCTTGTCGCCATTAGATGCACGACCTTTTCCGGGCTTACCTGCACTTTTCCCTCTACCAGAAGCAGGCGCGCGCCCATCACCTCCTTGCGGAAATCCTCGAACAGCCGCGCCCAGACCACCACATTGCAGATGCCGGTTTCATCGCTGAGGGTGATGAAGATGGCGTTGCCTTCGCCGGGACGCTGGCGCACCAGAACGATTCCGGCAACGCGCACAAAAGCACCGTCCCCCAGGTCGCCGGCACGGGCACAAGGTGTGAAACCTTCGGCATCAAAGCGCGGGCGCAGGAACTGGGTGGGATAGGCCTTCAGCGACAATCCTATGGTGCGGTAATCGGCCAGCACATGTTCGGATAACGGCATGACGGGCAGGGGTGCGATGGTCTCCGCGCCCTGATCTGGCGCCACGCGGGTTTCGAACAGCGGCAGCGGCTTGTCGTCCGGCAGCCGGCGCACTGCCCATAAGCCTTCGCGGCGGTCGAGAGCGAAGCTCCGGAAGGCATCGGCCTCCGCCAATGTCACCAGGGCGCGGCGGGACAGCGCGGTGCGGCGGGCGAAATCGGTGAAATCGAGATAGCCGGTCCCGCGCTTTGCCATGATGGTGAGGGCATCTTTTTCGGCAAAGCCGTCTATCTGGCGAAGCCCCAGGCGCAGGCACAATGTGCCTTCTTCATTCGGCTCCAGGGTGTTGTCCCACTCGCTGATGGCGGCATCGGGATGCAGCACCGGCACTTCATGTTCGCGCGCGTCGCGCACAATTTCGGCTGGGGCGTAAAAGCCCATCGGCTGGGAATTGAGCAGCGCGGCTGCGAAAGCCGCCGGATGAAATTTCTTGATCCAGGCCGAAACATAAACCAGCACGGAAAAACTGGCGGCATGGCTTTCGGGAAAGCCGTAAGAACCGAAGCCCTTGATCTGCTCAAAACAATCTTCCGCAAATTTTCTGACATAACCGCGCCCGATCATGCCGTCGACGAAGGCCGGCTTGTAATCCTCGATGTTGCCGAGATGGCGGAAGGTTGCCATGGCGCGGCGCAGGCCATCCACCTGGCCGGAGGTGAACTGGGCGGCGATCATGGCCAGCTTCATCGCCTGTTCCTGGAACAGAGGCACGCCCAGCGTTCTGTGTAAAACGTCCTTGAGCTCGTCCTGATTATGCTGAGGTCCAGGCCGGGGATAGTCGAAGACAAATTTCCGGTTCGCGAGATATCGCTTGCGGCGCTTGAGATAGGGCTTGACCATGTTGCCCTGGATCGGCCCGGGCCGCACGATCGCCACTTCAATCACCAGGTCGTAGAATTTTTCGGGCCGCAGGCGCGGCAGCATGCTCATCTGGGCGCGGCTTTCCACCTGGAACACGCCGATGGCGTCGGCCCGACTCAGCATCTCATACACTTCGGGTTCTTCCTGGGGCACGCTCGCCAGAGTGAAATCTTCGCCGGTATGAAGAGTGATCAACTCGAACGCCTTACGGATGCAGGTGAGCATGCCCAGCGCCAGCACATCCACTTTCATGATGCGCAGGGCGTCGAGATCGTCTTTGTCCCATTCGATAAAATAGCGCTTTTCCATCGCCGCTGGGCCGATGGGCACGATGGTGTCGAGAAAATCCTCCGTCAGGACAAACCCGCCGACATGCTGGGAGAGGTGGCGGGGAAAGCCGGTGAGTTTGCGCGCGAAATGAACAGCGCGCGCGATTATGGCATTGGCGGGGTCGCTGCCGCCCTGGCGCACCTGTTTGCTGCTCAGTCCCTTGCCATGATGGCCCCATACCGTATCGGCCAGCTTGCCGGTCACGTCTTCGGTGAGGCCGAACACCTTGCCGACTTCGCGGATGGCGCTACGCGAACGGTAGCTGATCACCGTCGCGGTCAGCGCCGCGCGGCGATGACCATAGCGTTCATAGATATGCTGAATAACTTCCTCGCGCCGCTCATGCTCGAAATCCACATCAATGTCGGGCGGCTCCTTGCGGTCGGCGTTGAGGAAACGTTCGAAGAATACATCAAAGTTATTGGGGTCGATCGAGGTGACGCCCAGGGCATAACAGACGGCGGAATTGGCCGCCGAACCGCGTCCCTGGCAGAGAATTTCGGGTTTACGGGTGCGGGCAAAAGCGACAATGTCGTGCACGGTGAGAAAATAATGCGCGATGCCGCGCACAGAGATGAAACGAAGTTCCTTTTCGGCAAGCTCTGCGACCTTGGCAGGTATGCCCTCGGGATAGTGCTTTCTCAGTCCCGCTTCGGTCAGGTCGCGCAAATGACCGTCTGCGGTCTTGCCCGGCGGCACCGGCTCATGCGGATAATTATATTTGAGTTCGTCCAGAGTAAACGTGATGCGGCCTGCCAGACGCAGTGTTTCGTAAACAGCTTCGGGGCACGCCCGAAATAGGCGGAACATTTCCCCGGGAGTTTTCAGATACCGTGCTGCGTTGGCCTGCAGTCGCGTGCCCGCCTGATCCAAGGTCACATGCTCACGAATACAGGTGACGATATCCTGCAATTCCCGCTGGTCGGGGTGGTGATACAACGCGTCATTGACCGCGATCAGCGGTGTTCTGTTTTCGCGCGCAAAGCGCATCAGCGTCTTAAGATGGCGGCGATCCTCACCGATGTAAAGCATGCGCGCTGCCAACCATGTGTCAGGCCCCAAGGCTTTCAGCATCGGTTTTAAATTTTCCAGACCCGTCGGTATTACGATCAGCAGCAGCCTTTCGCGGAAATCCATCAGGTCGTTGAGATCCAGAAAGCAATCGCCTTTTGGCGCGCGCAATTTTCCTTTGCTTAAAAGCTGGCAGAGCCGTCCATAGGCTGCGCGGTCCTGCGGATAAGCGATGATGTCCGGCGTGCCGTCGCGAAAAACCAGACGTGCGCCGATCAACAGGCGCGGCCGGGATTCTTCGTCCAGTTTTTCCCATTCCGCATAAGCCCGCACCACGCCGGCTAAAGTATTGCGGTCGGCTATGCCGATGGCGGGATAACCAAGATGTGCAGCCCGTTCGACAAATTGACCAGGATGGCTGGCGCCACGCAGAAACGAATAATTGGTAGTGACGGCCAGCTCAACGTAACTCATGCGAAGATGCCGTGCAGATACCAACGCGGCGCCAGACCGTTCTGAAGGTAAAGTCCATCACGATAAAGCCAGAAACGCTGGCCCTGTCTTGTTTCAACCCGGAAATAGTCGCGGGTTGGATATTGTGCTTCGCTTTTATCGCCTGGCCTCGGAGGCGCGGTTTCATTTTCGCTTTTCGTCTGCGCTTTGCTAGCGGCTTCCGTTCTTTTCTCGCTGGCACTGATATTCCGCCACCATTCCATCGCGATGCGTTCCGGTCCTTCGGCGCGGGCGACATCGAACTGCGCCCGCCGCCAGCGAAAGAAAGAGGGCGGCCCATCCGGCGCCGTCGCGAAGGGGACATTTATCTCTTCCGGCTTTTCAAACAGGCGCAGCGGCCGCAAGGGCGGATCGTTTTTAAGGTGGCGTGACGGCCAGACGCGGTCGGCGAATTCGCGGTCTTCAGCCGGTACGGCCACGCTTTGTGCTTCGGGAATATGGGTGTCCTGCGCCACAAAGCGCAGCACCCGCGCTTCGCCATGGCGTGCCGACAGGCGATCGGCCAGATACTGGATTTCGTGTTTTGCATGTTCATCGCTGTCGAAGCTTGTGGCCGATATTTCGATCCGTTCGGTCAGCATCGCTTCCAGCCGGATCACATCGAAGCCGAAACCGGGATCGAGCGGGTCGCTCAGCGAATCCAGTCTTTCGCGCAGCAATCTCATCACCCTGTCCGCGTCGCGCGATGCGCCGCCCAGCCGCAAGGCGATGCGCCGCACCTGCCCATCGGCGCGGAAGAAAGACGCCGTGAGCCGGCGCAAGCCAAGCCCCCGCTGCTCCAGGATGCCGCTTAGGGACCCCGCCAGGCTGAGCAGGCAAGCTACGATAGCGTCCTGGGTGACAATGGGTTCGGCGAAACGCTGTTCGGCCATCAGGTCGGGCAGCGGACGGCGGGGACTGATCGGCTGGTCATGCTGGCCCAGCAGCATTTCCAGGGTGGTGACAAAAGCCTTGCCGAACCGCGCCGTCAGTTCGTCACGATCACGCGTCTGGACCTGACCGATGGTCTTGAGGCCGGCACGGTTCAAGGCGGCGATGATCTTGTCGTCCACTGCCAGCGCCGCCACCGGCAAGCGTGCCAGCGCCGCCGCCTCCGCGCCCGGCGCCGCGATATGACCGGGTGCGAATTTCGCCAGCGCCCGCGCCGCCGAAGATGTGCCCGCAATGGCCGCCGCCACGGCAAAGTTCTGCTGCCCGATCTTTTGTGTCACATGATCCAGCATCGCCGCCTCGCCGCCGAACAGATGCGCGGCCCCGGTGATATCCAGGATCAGACCGTCGGGCGGCACGGCGGCGACGAAAGGGCTGAAACGGTCGCACCAGACGACGATCCGCTCTAGCAGTTCCAGGTCTTTTTTTTCGTCCGCGGGAATGATGGTCAGGTCCGGCGTTATCGCCCGCGCATTGGCGAGCGGCTGGTTTTTATAGAGTCCCAACCTTTGCGCGCGCGCCTCCAGCGCCGCGACATACAGCGCATTGTTGGCGCGGCCCGCGATCACCAGCGGCGGGCGCTTCCCGTCACAAAGCGATGCGTCGTCTCTCTTCAGCCGTTCGGTCGAAAGACGCGGCAGCCACACGGCCAAAATTCTTCTGGGATGAGTCATACGGCGCGTGTTGTTCGCGCGCGGGTTCGCGGAAAAGTCCATCTTCGGGATTCCATGTCAGGCGCCAGCATCCGGTGGGGCCAAGCCGGTTGCGGCTGAGGTCGGCGGTAAAAGTCGGCAGGCCCCAATCGTCTCCTTCGGAAGAGGCGGAGGAAACATGCCAGCGGGTTTGCGCCGCGCTGGGAAAGGCTTCGGCGCCTTCGCGCAGCAGGATGCAGCTTGCGCCTGTTTCCGCCGCGATGAAGTTCAGCCTGCGGCCGGCGACCAGATCAAGGGCCTTGGGTTGTCCGGAAATTTCCAGGACCAGCGCGCCGGCATGCGGGCAGGCCAGAATGTCGCTGGCGGCGGCCAAGGCATCGGCCGCAGTGGCCGTCTTTATAAGAAAGAGATTGTCCGGCCGGCCGCCCAGCTCCGCCAGGCCCTGGGCATGCAGGGCGCCATATTCCAGTGCCTCGTAATCCGGCCGGACCCAGAATAAAGGCTTGTCGCCCGCCAATCGGATGGCAAGACAGGCGGCAAACCCGGCCGCTGCCCAATCCTGCGCATACACTTCATGCAAGGCACCCGGTATCAATCCGCCGCCCAACGCCCGGTCCACGTCCGTTGCACCCAAGGTAAGGGCGGGACGCTCCCGGGGAAGCCCATAGCGCGCCAGAAAATGCCGTAATTCCTCTACTTTTTCATATTTGTTCATGATATGTTCTAATCTGACTCCTCTATCCCCAAGAGTCAAGCGCTGCGCGCCACCCTGTCATGTTGCGCTGCAACTCCCGAAATGTTGAGATATCCAGCATTCTTGGGATGTTTGGACGTCTGGCCGCTTTTCCCTGGCAAAGGGAGGCGGACAGGGAGTCCGCGCCGGAACATTCCGTGGGGTTTTATGAGCTTGCCGCCGAAACAGGGCCTTTACGATCCGCGCAACGAGCATGACTCGTGCGGCGTGGGCTTTGTTGCCAACATCAAGGGGCACAAGTCCCATGCCATTGTCGGCCAGGGGCTGCAGCTTCTCATCAATTTGGATCATCGCGGCGCGGTGGGCGCCGACCCGCTGGTGGGCGACGGCGCCGGCATCCTGATTCAGATTCCCGATGCGCTCTTTCGCGAATGGGCCAAGGAAACCGGCGTTACCTTGCCGGATCCCGGCAAATATGCCGTGGCGATGTGCTTTCTGCCGCGCGAAGCAAAAGCGCGCGAGATCGCGGTCAAACATTTCGAGCATTTTATCAAGATCGAAGGCCAGAAGCTGCTCGGCTGGCGCGATGTGCCGACCGACCCCACCGGCCTGGGCAAAACCGTCACCGAGCAGATGCCGCTGATCCGTCAGGCGATCGTGGCGATGGGTCCGCACACCAAGGACCAGGACTCCTTCGAACGCAAACTCCTCACCATCCGCAAACAGGCGCAGAATCCGCTGGAAGCGCTGGCGAAAAAGCACAAGCAGCCCGCCATCACTCAGCTTTACATGCCCAGCTTTTCCACCCGCACCGTGGTCTATAAGGGTCTGTTGCTGGCGCCTGATGTCGGCCGCTTCTATCGCGATCTCACCAATCCCCTGACCACCACCGCCATCGCGCTGGTGCATCAGCGTTTCTCGACCAACACCTTCCCCAGCTGGAAGCTGGCCCATCCCTATCGCTTCATCGCCCATAACGGTGAAATCAATACCGTGCGCGGCAACGTCAACTGGATGAACGCCCGCCGCCGTTCCATGCAATCCGAACTTCTGGGTCCCGATCTCGACAAGATGTGGCCGCTTATTCCGCATGGCCAATCCGACACCGCCTGTCTCGATAACGCGCTGGAGGTTCTGGTGGCTGGCGGTTATCCGCTCGCCCATGCGGTGATGATGCTGATTCCGGAAGCCTGGTCCGGCAACAAGAGCATGGACCCCAGGCGCAAGGCCTTTTACGAATATCACGCCGCGCTGCTGGAGCCGTGGGACGGCCCGGCCGCGATCGCCTTCACCGATGGCCGCCAGATTGGCGCCACGCTGGACCGCAACGGCCTTCGCCCCGCGCGCTACATCGTCACCGACGACGATCTGGTCATCCTGGCTTCGGAATCCGGCGTCCTCCCGGTGGCGGAGGAGAAGATCAAGCGCAAATGGCGTCTTCAACCCGGCAAGATGCTGCTGATCGATCTGGAAGAAGGCCGCATCGTCGAAGACGAAGAGATCAAGAAGAAACTCAGCCAGGCCGAACCTTACGAGGAATGGCTGAAAGCGGCGCAGTACAAGCTGGAAGACCTGCCCGACCTGCCGGAAGATCATCGCGCCAAGGCCAATGATCCTGGCCTGCTGCTCGATAGGCAGCAAGCCTTCGGCTACACCCAGGAAGACCTGCAATTCTTCCTGGAGCCGATGGCGCAGGTGGGTGACGATCCCGTTGGTTCCATGGGCGTGGACACGCCTTTGGCGGTGCTCTCCTCCAAGCCCAAGCTGCTTTATAATTACTTCAAGCAGAATTTCGCCCAGGTCACCAATCCGCCGATCGATCCGATCCGCGAAGAATTGGTGATGAGCCTGGTCTCCATGATCGGGCCGCGTCCCAATCTTCTGGGCCGCGAGGCGGGTTCGCACAAGCGCCTGGAAGTGCACCAGCCGGTGCTGACCAATGCCGATGTGGAAAAAATCCGCTCGATTTCCGAGCTGGTGGACGGGGCCTTCCGCACCGCCACCATCGACTGTACCTGGCCGGCGGCCGAAGGCGCCGAGGGCCTCTCCAATGCCATGGTCCGCATCTGCCACAACGCCACCGACGCGGTGCTGGCGGACAACAACATCCTTATTCTCTCCGACCGCGCCACTGCACCGGATCGCGTCCCGATCCCTGCGCTTCTGGCGATTGCCGCCATCCATCATCACCTGATCCGCCAGGGCCTTCGGATGCAGACCGGGCTTGTGGTCGAGACGGGCGAAGCCCGCGAGGTGCACCATTTCTGCGCCCTAGCCGGCTATGGCGCCGAAGCGATCAATCCCTATCTCGCCTTCGAGACCCTGGAGCAGATTCGCATCCGCCAGGGCCTGTCGCTCAAACCCTATGAAGTGCAGAAGAACTACATCAAGGCGGTGGGCAAGGGCATGCTCAAGGTGATGTCCAAGATGGGCATCTCGACCTACCAGTCCTATTGCGGCGCGCAGATTTTCGATGCGGTGGGCCTCTCATCCGAATTCATAGAGAAGTTTTTCACCGGCACCGCTTCCACCATCGAAGGCATCGGCCTGAAGGAAATCGCCGAGGAATCGGTGCGCCGCCACCGGGATGCCTATGGCGACAATCCGGTTTATCGCAACATGCTGGATGTCGGCGGTGATTTCGCTTTCCGCCTGCGCGGCGAAGACCATGCCTGGACGCCGGAAAGCGTGTCGCGGCTTCAGCATGCGGTGCGCGGCAACAATCCGGCGGAATATCAACTCTTCGCCCAGACCATCAATGACCAGAGCGAGCGGCTGCTCACCTTGCGCGGGTTGATGCAGTTCAAGACCGGCGAAGGCGTGCCGCTGGATCAGGTCGAACCTGCCGCCGCCATCGTCAAGCGTTTCTCCACCGGGGCGATGAGCTTCGGCTCGATCTCCCGCGAAGCGCACACCAATCTGGCCATCGCCATGAACCGCATCGGCGGCCGCTCCAATACCGGCGAGGGCGGGGAGGAGCCCGACCGGTTCGTGCCGCTCGCCAACGGCGATTCCATGCGCTCCAAGATCAAGCAGGTGGCCTCGGGCCGTTTCGGCGTCACCACCGAATATCTGGTCAGCGCCGACGATATCCAGATCAAGATGGCCCAGGGCGCCAAGCCCGGCGAGGGCGGCCAGCTGCCCGGCCACAAGGTGGATGCCGCCATCGCCAAGGTGCGTCATTCCACGCCGGGCGTGGGCTTGATCTCGCCGCCGCCGCATCACGATATCTATTCCATCGAGGATCTGGCGCAGCTGATCCGCGACCTCAAAAGCGTCAATCGCAAGGCGCGCATCTCGGTCAAGCTGGTCTCGGAAGTGGGCGTGGGCACCGTGGCGGCGGGTGTCGCCAAATGCCGCGCCGACCATGTCACCATTTCGGGTTTTGAAGGCGGCACCGGCGCGGCCCCGCTGACCTCGCTCACCCATGCGGGCAGCCCCTGGGAAATCGGCCTGGCAGAAACCCAGCAGACGCTGGTGCTGAACGGCCTGCGCGGCCGCATCGCGGTGCAGGTGGATGGCGGCATCCGCACCGGCCGCGACGTGGCGATCGGTGCCCTGCTTGGTGCCGACGAATTCGGTTTCTCGACCGCGCCCCTGATCGCCTCAGGCTGCATCATGATGCGCAAATGCCATCTCAACACCTGTCCGGTGGGGGTGGCGACCCAGGACCCGATCCTGCGCAAGCGTTTCACCGGCACGCCCGAGCATGTGATCAATTACTTCTTCTTTGTCGCCGAAGAATTGCGCGAGATCATGGCGCTGCTGGGGTTCCGCACCATGGCCGAAATGACCGGCCGGGTGGACAAGATCGACATGAAGAAAGCCATTGCCCACTGGAAGGCCAAGGGCGTGGACCTGTCGCGCATCCTCTACCAGGTTCAGGCGCGGCCGGGCGTCGCCATCCACAATTGCGAAGCGCAGAATCATGCCCTGGACTCCGCCATCGACCATGAATTGATCAAATCCAGCATGCCCTCCATCGAGGATGGTCAGCCGGTGATGCTGGAGCGCACCATCCGCAATGTGGACCGCACGGTCGGCGCCATGCTGTCGGGCGAGGTGGCCAGACGCCATGGCCATGCTGGCCTGCCGGAAGACACGATCAAGATCCGCTTCACCGGCACCGCCGGACAAAGCTTCGGCGCCTTCCTGTCGCGCGGCGTCTCGCTGGAACTGATCGGCGATGGCAATGACTATGTCGGCAAGGGACTGTCGGGTGGACGCATTGTGGTCAGGCCCCCGGGCGGTCTCACCCGCGATCCGGCCGACAATATCGTGGTTGGCAACACGGTGCTGTATGGCGCCATTGCGGGCGAAGCCTATTTCCTCGGTGTTGCGGGCGAGCGCTTCGCGGTCAGGAATTCCGGCGCCGTCGCGGTGGTCGAAGGCACCGGCGATCATGGCTGCGAATATATGACCGGCGGCGTGGTGGTGGTGTTGGGCAAGACCGGGCGGAATTTCGCCGCCGGCATGTCGGGCGGCGTGGCCTATGTTTATGACGAGACAGGCAATTTCGAGTCGCGCTGCAACATCGCCCAGGTTCGGCTGGAAAAGTTTGGCGCAGCTTCGGGCGGTGAAGACCCCGAACAGCCCCGGCAACGTTCGCTCAGCGTGGCCGATGCCGGCATGGGCGACCTTTTGCGCTTTGACGCCGAACGGCTGCGTATTCTGATTGAACGCCACCTGATGCACACCGGCAGCGGGCGCGCCAAAATGCTGCTCGACAATTGGGAGCAAACCCTGTCCCGCTTTGTCAAAGTGATGCCGACGGATTACGCCCGCGCCCTGGCCGACATGAAGGCGTCGCGCACCAAAGCCGTTGCGGCGGAGTAGTCATGGGCAAAGTTACCGGCTTTCTGGAAATCGAGCGTCAGGAACGCGGCTATGACAAGGTCGAGCAGCGGCTGGAGAATTACCGCGAGTTCGTCCACCCTCTGCCTTATGGCGAAGTCGGCAAACAGGCGGCGCGCTGCATGGATTGCGGCATCCCCTTCTGTCATCAGGGCTGCCCGGTCAACAACCAGATTCCCGACTGGAATCATCTGGTCTATCGCGACCAATGGCGCGCCGCGATGGAGAATCTGCATTCCACCAACAATTTCCCGGAATTCACCGGCCGCATCTGCCCCGCGCCCTGCGAGGCCAGCTGCACCCTCAACATCCAGGAGAACCCGGTCACCATCAAAACCATCGAATGCCAGATCGTGGACCGCGCCTGGGAAGAGGGCTGGATTCAGCCCGTCATCGCACCGAAGAAAACCGGCAAGACAGTGGCGGTGGTGGGATCCGGCCCGGCGGGCATGGCCGCCGCCCAGCAGCTGGCGCGCGCCGGCCATTCGGTGACCCTGTTTGAAAAAAGCGACCGTATCGGCGGGCTGCTGCGCTACGGCATTCCCGATTTCAAGATGGAAAAGCACCTGATCGACCGCCGCATCCGCCAGATGGAAGCGGAAGGCGTGGCGTTCCGGCCCGGCGTCGAGGTCGGCGTCGGCGTCTCGGTGGAAATGCTGCTGGCCGATTATGACGCGCTGGTGCTGTCGGGGGGCGCCGAAGCGCCGCGCGATTTGCCCATCGAGGGGCGCGAATTGTCCGGCATCCATTTCGCCATGGATTTCCTCACCCAGCAGAACAAGCGCGTGGCCGGCGACGCGGAAGAAAAAGCCGCGCCGGGCGGCACGCTCAGCGCCAAGGGCCGCCATGTGGTGGTGATCGGCGGCGGCGATACCGGCTCGGACTGCATCGGCACCTCCAACCGCCATGGCGCCCTCAGCGTGACCCAGCTGGAAATCATGCCCCAGCCGCCACTTCACGAAAACAAGTCGCTGGTGTGGCCGGACTGGCCGCTCAAGCTGCGCACATCGTCCTCGCAGGAAGAAGGCTGCGAGCGCGACTTCGCGGTCCAGACACGGCGCGCTATCGGGGTGGACGGAAAGATCGCCGAACTGGAATGCGTCAAGGTGGACTGGCGGCTCGGCGACGGCGGCAAGATGAACCTGGTCGAAGTGCCGGGCAGCGCATTCACTCTCAAGGCCGATCTGGTGCTGCTGGCGATGGGCTTCACCGGTCCGCGCAAGGCGGGACTGGTGGAACAGGCGGGCGTCGAACTTGATGACAGCGGCAACGTCAAGGCCGGCACCGCCAATTACAAGACCAGTTCGCTCAAGATTTTTTCCTGCGGCGACATGCGGCGCGGCCAATCTCTTGTCGTTTGGGCGATCCGCGAAGGGCGGCAGTGCGCGCGTGGTGTCGATGAGTTCCTGATGGGAAGCTCCGACCTGCCGCGTTAGGCATTGCGCCTATCGTGTCGCGACAATCGCCAGCGGCGCGACCCCGGTCAGGGCCGCCAGGGTTTGCGACAGCGCCAGCTTGCCCAGCATGTCCTTGCGCGTCACCACCAGGGTGGCGTCGCCCAGCCGCGCCAGCAGGCTCGCTTCCGGTGACCCGACGTGCGAACAGTCCAGCACCACCAGATCGGCGCTCTCCCTGAGAATTTGCAGCAGTCTGGTCATCGCCGCCGAGGCGAACATGGTGGAAAGCCTGGGCGGGCGGCGCGTCATCGCCAGGGCATAGACGCCGCTGCGGCAATCTTTTGCCAGCGCCTTGGACAGCGGCACCTTGCCGGTCAGAACTTCGTAAAGGCCCGCCCGGGCCGGTGCGTGCATCGCGCTGCTCGCCAGCTGGCCGGGATCGCAGTCAATCAGCACGGTCTTGCGGCCCATCTGGGCGGCGGCGCGCGCCAGGGAAACTGCGACAACGCTTTTGCTTTCGCCGCCCTGCGCGGATGTGACGGCCACCACCGAGGCGCCGCCTTCGTGGGATTCGAGCTGGCCAACCAGCGCCGACATCGCCGCGGCATAACGGCTGCCGGGAAAATCCACCACATAGGCCGCCGCGCGCATTTTCTCGGCATTGGCCAGTTCGGCCAGGATTGGCGGGCCGTCCCATACCGCGGGATGGACGTTGGGCATCTGACGGGCGGGTTTGACGGGCACCGGCAGGCCGGAGCTTAAACGCTCCGACATCAGCGCCGCCAGAATGCCCAACAGGAAACCCATGGGAATGGAAGCGCCGACAATCAATGCGCGCCGGGGACCGCTGGGCGCCAGGGGCAGGCTGGCGGAAGAGATGATGCGGCTTTCCGGCGCGGCGGCGGTGTCCTGATCTTCGGTCACGCGCAGCCGTCCAACAAAGGCTTCGTATTGCGCCTTGGTGGAATCGACATTGGATTGCAGCGCCTGCAGTTCGACCCGCGCCAGATTCTCGCTATTGGCCTGGAGCTTCATCTGGGACAGGCTTTGCTCCAGGGAATTCAGATGCGCCCTGGCGGCGGATACGTCACTGTGAAGCGATCCGGCGATACGGGTGACTTCCTGGGCGATCTTGGCGTTCAGGTCGCGTTCCTGTGCCTGAACCGCCAAAATCTTGGGATGCAGCGGTCCGTATTTGCTCGAGAGATCGGCGTCATGGCGGATCAAGTCGGCCTGTTGGCCGCGCAGTTGCACGATCAGGGGTGAGGCCACCACCTGGCTGACATCGGCGGCATTGCCCGCCATGGCGGCGGCGCCAACCCGGCCGGAAGCGGCCTGCTTTTCGGCAAGCTCGGAACGCGCCTGCACGATCTGGGCGTTGATCGCCGCCATCTGCTGGTCCAGCAGAGAATTGCCGGGCGCGGAATCATTGAGGCCGTGCTGCGTCTTGTATTGCTGCACGGCCTGCTGCTCCAGCATCAGTTGCTGCGCCAGATCGCCGGTGCGCTTGTCCAGCCAGTCCGAAGTAGCCTGATTGGCGTTGCGTTTGGCGCTGACCTGATCCTCGACATAGACCCGGGTGAGGGTATTGGCGATGTCCTGCGCCTTCCTGGGATCCTTGGCGGTGGCATAGACGGTGATTGCGGTGGAAAGTCCGTTCGCTTCGGCGGAAACGTGGCTGAGGAAAGCCGCCAGGATACGGTCATGGGTCAGGGCCATGTCGCCGCTTCCAGAATCGGGAAACCAGAAATTCAGGCGCATCATGCCGGCCGGTCCCTGCGGCACCAGCACTGGATTGAATTCGGGATCATTGTAAAGCTGAAGCCGCGTGATGACCTCGGACGCCAGTTCGCGCGAGGTGAGAATCTGAATCTGGTTCTGTAGCGTCGCCGGGTCGCGCTGGGACAGGACCGCCGAAAGATCGGTGACGGTGTTCGGGTGCTGGTCCAGCATCACCACCGCCGAGCTGGTATATTGCCGGGGCAGCAGGAACGCGGCCAACGTCGCCAGAAAGATCACGGCCAGGGCGACGCGCAGGATCAGCGGGCGGCGCGATTGGTGAATGGAAAGACTATCGGCGCGCGGAATATCCTGGGCGCGCGGCACATGGCCCATCTTATAGGTGGACGTCGTCCGATAGGGGGACATGGACCCTTAAAGCCTTCCACTGGGTGTGCGGCCGGAAGGACAAGGCCCTCCAAGGGCAAATTACCCATCGGCAGGCTGACGAATGGTTAACGGGTTATGGCTTCAACCCCTAAAATGCGAGCCTAAAGCTGGCTTTAGGCCGGCGCGGGGCCAGGGGAAGCTTGCCGGGGTGCTAATTCCCCGCCGCCGGCAAGGCGGGGTGGGGATCAGGTTTTTCGAGCGAGGAAAGCGGCGCTTCCTGGCTGCGCTCGCGCAGACCGATATGGAGCCAGCCTATGGTGGTGTCGGCCAACCGGCGGTACTGGGCGGCATTGAGGAAAATCTGCAGGAAAATCACCACCGCCAGCCGCGGACCGTAACATCCGCGAAAAAAGGCATCGAGATAAAGTCTCAGGGCTTCAATCTTGTCGCCATCGCGCGCCACCATCTTGGCGTAAGCCCAGCCGCGCCCGCCGCACCAGGCCCGCCGCGTCATGTAAGGCTTCATCTGCTCAAGCCAGGCGCCAAAGCGCTGGGTCCGGGAGGACGGCCCGACGGCCGAGGTACGTTGCGGATCGGCGCTGTCGTTCCACATCGCGCCGGCCTTCGGCGCCATCAGGAATTTGCAGCCCGCCAGCGCCAGCCGAATCGCGAAATCCGTGTCCTCGGCGGAGCGCAAATTGGCGTGATAGCGCACGCGTTTCGCCATTCCGCGCCCCACCACCAGGCTGATGGTTGGCACAGAACCTCGCTCGCAGAGCAGATATTCACCCATGTCTTCGCCTTCGCGGATGGCGCGGGGCGGCTTCAGGAATGTCCGGCCTTCTCCTCGGTTCACCAGCACGCGGGCATAACCCGCGGTATTGGATTTTCCCTCAAGCAGCATTCTCATGGTTTCAAGATGATGCGGCAGGAAGACGTCATCGGAATCCAGCGGTGCGATGAAGCGGCCGCGCGCCGCGTCGATCGCGGCATTGCGCGCCGCGCCGCCGCCCCGATTTGCCTGGCGCAGATAACGGATACGCGGATCGGAGAAACTCGCGATCACGTTTCCCGGATCGTCCGTCGATCCGTCATCGACAACCACAATCTCGAAATCCTGGCAGGTCTGGGCCAGCACCGATGAAAGTGCGGCGCCAAGCGTCCTGGCCCGGTTATAGACCGGGATAATCACGGAAAAATGGGGTTCGTCGGGGCGCATGCCCGCCGATATTACGGTGCCAAAGTTAATGATTTATCAGGGTTGCGCAGCGCTGCGATCACCAGAAGGAAAGAAAACCACACCCCGTCGTCGCTCGCCAGAAAATCCGATTGCATAAAATTGTGCAGGACAATGAATACAAACAGCGCAAAAAGCAGGGCTTTAAGGCCCTGATGCTGGTAGTCCAGGGGCCAGAGGCGCACCAGGGGTTCGACCACCAGGCCGAGCATGGCCAGGACAAACCCCACCCAACCCAGGGTAACAAGCAGCTGCAGATAGCCGTCATGGCTATCGCCGATCGCCCCAAAGCCGGCGCCCAGCCAGGGATGGTCGCTGACAAAGGCAAAATAGGCCTGCCAGATCTCGGCGCGTCCGGTGAATTCGGCGGGGTCCTCCAGGATGCGGGAAACCCCATCGGAAAATGTAACGAGGACCGCGCCCGCCGCCAGCAACAATAGCGCCGCGCCCGCCGCGAAAATGGTGCGGCTGAGGCCGTCACGCCAGCTGACGCGATAGGCAAGGCCCGCCAGAAGCGCCACGGGAAACAGCGCCAGCGATGTCTTGGAATGCGTCATGACCAGGAACGCGAGGGATGCCGCCGCCGCCAGCCCGCCAATCCAGTTGTACCGTCCGTTGCGGGTGAACAGGAACAGAAGCGCCGTCAGAGCGCAGGTCGCCCCCGCCGCGTTTTTTTCGCCGTAAAGTCCGCGCCAATCGCCGACCAGTCCGGGATCGATTTCGCCCGGCAGATGCACGGCCGTAGCCACCAGGGGAATCGAAATCCAGTTCACCACCAGGATGGCCGCCAGCACGATCCGCAGATAACGGAAAGCCCGTTCCGGTCCGATCGTGTCGGCGCTGAGGAGGATGGAAAGCGCCAGCACCGCTTCGAGCGTGGCGCGGCGGAAGGCCACACCATGCGCCGTCGCCCAGAACGCGCTCAAGAGACACCATGCCAGCAGCAGGCCCAGAAGCAACGGCATGGCCCGTATCGCGCCGAGTCCGCGCCGTTGCACCGCCGACACCAGCACCACGGCAAAGATACCAAGGTAGAAAATCTGGCGCGTGAAATCGCCATCGGTTGCGCTGGCGGCGGCCAGCGGCGCGCCGGAATGCGGCGGGACAAATGGCTGGAGGCCGACAAAGACCAGAAACACCAAGGCAAAGAATGCGATGGCGGCGAGGGTGGTGCGCTCCAGCCGGGGCGGAGCGACGAAACTTACGGCAAAGCTGTCATTGCCATGGGCCAACGGCATACTCATTGTAGCGCCAGCCGGCCATCGCCGTCAGCTTGCCCGCCGCCCAGAACATTTTGGTCAGGCCTACGATTCGGACTGCCCGCGAGGATGACCGCCAGCGGCGGCGACAACAAGAGCGCGCTCAGGATTTTCGCGCTCTCCAGAATCCTTGTCGCCGCGCCGGGGCGATGCTTGAGCAGGACGCGCATGTCGGAATTGGCGCGCCTGAGGTGTCGCGGCTGGGACGCGCGGTTCTGATGACGCCCAGCCGCCCTTCGCCACAGCCATCACGGGCGGTGATGCGGGATTGAGGCCTACAGCGCGAAATGAATTTCAAAGGCGGCGGGAATGGAAAACAGCGCCGCCATCACACCGCATTCCTTTGACTCAGCACTTCCAGCGGGGTGCGGGCCAAGATGAGAATGTCGAGCCAGACACTCTGATGCGCCACATACCAGGCGTCCAAATCGATGCGCGCTTGCATGTCGGCGAGTTCGGCGGTGGTGCCGCGCGCGCCGTGCACCTGCGCCCAGCCGGTGATGCCCGGCTTGACCAGCTGGCGCATCCGGTAATTGGGAATAAGGACGGAATAATATTCGTCATGGGCGATGGCATGAGGCCGCGGCCCCACCAGCGACATATCGCCGGCCAGCACATTGAAGAGTTGCGGCAGCTCATCAATGCTCGAGGCGCGCAGGAAGCGGCCGACGCGGGTGACGCGGGCATCACCCTTGACGGCCTGCGCGATAGCGGCGCCGTCTTCCATCACGCGCATGCTGCGGAATTTGTAAATGCCGAAAAGCTTGCCGCCTTGGCCGGCGCGGCGCTGGCGGAACAGCACCGGTCCCGGCGAGTCCAGCAAGATGGCGATCGGAATCAACAGGAAAATCGGCAGGAAGAGGAGGATGGCGAAGCTTGCGACCGTGATATCCAGCACCCGCTTGGCGGAGAAGCGCCTGGGCGCCAGGGACGCGCCAAGACCGTCGATGGCGGGGAATACCGACTTCATTGCCGGCTGGGAGTGGTCCTGAACGCTCACGGTTAGCCCGGGGCTTTGGCTTCACGGGAGTTGATTGCAGGAGTCGGACCAGAAAAATCTGGCTTTTCCGCCCCGCTTTGGCACAAAGACCGCAGTTTTTTCGGGGCGTTTAACGATACCCAGTCCCGCTTTTGGGCGAGACCTCCAGATTGGGGGGAATTAATTCCTCTTAACGGCCACCGTCCGGCTGCCAGGCCGCCAACGCCGTCGGGTCCCGACCGGTATCTGGCGGATGGAAATAGCCTTGGGAATCGCGTTCGCCGATCAAGGATGAACGAAATCGTGAATGGCACGTAATGCTTAAAGCCGTGCTTGACGTAACACCTGACCGGACCCGGCGGATCAGCTCACGACACTTTCGACAAATTTAAGTGGAATCAGGCTGCTATCGAACTTCAACCTGCGTAAGCTCAAGCATCGCGCCCGGCATGGGCGGTCCAGGCCTTGGGCGTATAAAAGACGTTTTCGCCCGTTTACCTTGGCTGATCCGATAACCAATTGGGAAAGCGTGAAATGAGCATTGAAGGCACCAACAAGGACATCCACCCCGGGCTGGGCCTGGCCCAATCGGGCTGGTGGGAGGATTTCAAGCGCTGGTGCGGCGCCCATCCGCGTCTGTCGCGGATACTCTTCATCGGGCTGGGCGTGGCGCTTTTGGCGTTGCTGATCTGGGCAATCTATCCCAAGCCTGCTCCCCGCCGCGGTTTCAACAATGGGCCTCAGCCGGTGGGCGTCGCCACCGCCGAGGACGCGCCGATCAATCTCACGCTCAACGCGTTGGGCACCGTAACGCCGCTGGCCACCGCCACGGTCAGGCCCCAGGTCGGCGGCCTGCTGACCAAGATCTATTTCACCGAGGGCCAGCTGGTGAAGGCGGGCGATCTGCTCGCCCAGATCGATCCCAGGCCCTACCAGGCCTCCCTCGACCAGGCCCGGGGTCAATTGGCGCGCGACGAGGCCAACCTTGCCAACGCCAGAGTGGACCTGCAGCGCTATCAGGGTCTCGCCGCGCAGAACGCGATCTCAAACCAACAGCTTGATACCCAGGCGTCGCTGGTGCGCTCGGATTCCGGCGTGGTCCAGGCCGACCAGGCCAATGTGGAAACCGCGCAAATCAATCTTGGCTACACCCGCATCACTTCGCCGGTGAGCGGGCGCGTCGGCCTGCATCTGGTGGATGTGGGCAATATCGTTTCGGCGGGACAGACGACCGGAATCGTGGTGGTGACGGAGCTGTCGCCCATTTCGGTGATCTTCACGGTGCCGGAAGATAATATCTCCCAGGTGATGGCGCGGACCGGTTCGGGCGCCACGCTGGCCGTCGATGCTTTTGACCGCAGCCAGACGACCAAGCTGGCCAGCGGCAATCTCGCCACTATCGATAATGTGATCGATCCCACCACGGGCACGGTGAAGCTGCGCGCGATGTTCGACAATGCCGACGGAAAGCTGTTTCCCAGCCAGTTTGTCAACGTCCGCCTGCTGGTGGACACGCTGCAACATCAGACCGTGATTCCCGTGTCGGCGGTCCAGCGCGGCGCGGATGGAACCTTCGTGTTCGTGGTCTCTCCCGACAAGACCGCCAACCAGCGCAGCATCAAGCTGGGCGTGCAGGACGGCGATAAGGTCGCGGCGCTGGAAGGCCTCAAGCCGGGTGACACCGTGGTGGTGGATGGTGCCGACCGGCTGCGCGACGGGGCTGAGGTCTCTATCCCGGCACCTGGCCAGCAGAAGATTCAGGCGCCTTCTGGCGCTGTGGCCGACGCCGCGCGCACGGCGCAGCGGACTCTGGCGCAGCAAGCCCTGGCCGCGGCTTGCAGCGCCGACATCCAGAAATTCTGCAGTGGCCAATCCGGCCCCGCGGCCACGCGCTGTCTGGGACAGAATCGCGGCTCGGTCTCCAGCACCTGTTCAGCGGCAATGGCCAAGGCAAGGGGCGGCCGCGGCGGCCGCGGCGGGCGTGGCGGCGGCGGCGTGGGCGGCGGCCCATGAGCGATCTGTCGTGAGCGGCTCGGCCGCGCGGATGCCTTAAGTCCATGAATCCCTCCGCTCCCTTCATTCTGAGGCCGGTTGCGACATCGCTCCTGATGATCGCCATCATGCTGGTCGGAGTTGTGGGCTATCTGTTCCTGCCTTTGTCGGCGCTGCCAGAAGTGGATTATCCCACCATCCAGGTGCAGAGCTTTTATCCCGGCGCCAGCCCGGATGTGATGACCACCTCCGTCACCGCCATCCTGGAACGTCAATTCGGCCAGATGCCGGGGCTGAAGGAAATGTCGTCGGTGTCTTCCGCGGGATCTTCGGTGGTGACGCTTCAGTTCGACCTCAATCTCAACTTGGACATCGCCGAGCAGGAAGTGCAGGCGGCGATCAATGCCGGCGGCAGCCTGTTGCCGCAGCTCCCCGCGCCGCCGGTCTATGCCAAGGTCAATCCCGCCGATGCGCCGGTCATCACTTTGGCGGTCAGTTCGCCCTCCCTGCCCATCACCACGGTGGAAGACCTGGCCGATACCCGCATTGCCCAGAAAATCTCGCAGCTGGCGGGCGTGGGCCTGGTCAGCATTTCCGGCGGCCACCGCCCCGCGGTCCGGGTACAGGCCAACCTGCAGCAGCTCGCTTCTTATGGCCTGAACATTGACGATCTGAGGACGACCGTCGGCAACAACAACTCCAACGCGCCCAAGGGCAATTTCGACGGCGCCGCCCAGGCCTATACCATCAACGCCAACGACCAGCTGCAGAGCGCCGCGGACTACGCCAATATCGTCGTGGCGTACAAGAATGGCGCTCCGGTGCATCTGTCCGATGTCGCCACGGTGGTCGAGGGCGCTGAAAACACCAAGCTTTCAAGCTGGGCGGACAAGACACCCGCCGTGTTGATCAATGTCCAGCGCCAGCCCGGCGCCAATGTGATTTCGGTGGTGGATTCGATCAAGGAAATCCTGCCGCAAATTCAGGGCGGCCTGCCCGCCTCGGTTGACGTCCGGGTTCTGACCGATCGCACCAACACCATCCGCGCCTCGGTCGCCGACGTGGAATTCGAGCTTATGCTGGCGGTGGTGCTGGTTGTGCTGGTGATTTTCATCTTCCTGCGCAACCTGCCCGCGACCTTCATTCCCAGCCTGTCGGTGCCGCTCAGCATCGTCGGCACCTTCGCGGCCATGTATCTGCTCGGCTTCTCGCTCAACAATCTGTCGCTGATGGCGCTGACGATTTCCGCCGGCTTTGTGGTGGACGACGCCATCGTGATGATCGAAAACATCACGCGGTATCTCGAACAGGGCATGAAACCCTTCGACGCGGCGATGCGGGGCGCGGGCGAGATCGGTTTCACCATCGTATCCCTGACCGTGTCGCTTATCGCCGTCCTGATACCGCTCCTCTTCATGCAGGAAGTGGTGGGGCGGCTGTTCCGCGAATTCGCCATAACCCTTGCCATCACCATCCTGATATCGGCCGTGGTCTCGCTTACCCTGGTGCCGATGCTCTGCGCCAAGCTGCTGCGCAATCACGATCTTGAGGAAAAAAACCAGAGCGTCTTCCAGCGCCGTACCGAGGAATATTACCAGCGCTTTGTCGGCGAATATGACCGGCTCTTGATCTGGGTGTTGCGGCACCAGCGTTTCACCATGACGGTGGCGGTGGGCACCCTGGCTCTCACCGTTTTTCTTTATATCCTTATTCCCAAGGGCTTTTTTCCGCTCCAGGACACCGGCTTTGTACAGGCGATCTCGACTGCCGGGCCTACCGTCTCGTTTGACGAGATGGCGCGGCGGCAGCAGGCCCTGGCGTCGAAAATCCTGGAGGACAAGGATATCGAAAGCCTGTCTTCCTTCATCGGCGTGGACGGCACCAACACCACCCTCAACAGCGGCCGCTATCTGATCAATCTCAAGCCGAAGAGCCAGCGCGACGGTGTTAGCCAGGTGGTGAGCCGGCTCCAGGCGGATGCCAGCGCCGTGCCCGGCATCACCTTCTATCTTCAGCCGGTGCAGGACCTCACCATCGATTCGGTGGTGAGCCGGGCCGCATACCAGTTTGTGCTGCAGGCCGCGACGTCGTCCGCGCTCAATGATTTCGTTCCCAAGCTGATTGCCGAACTGCAGAAATCGCCTGCTCTTGCCAATGTCTCCACCGATTTCCTCGACAAGGGATTGTCGGCATTCCTGAATGTGGACCGCGATACCGCGGCGCGCTTCGGCATCACGGCGGCGACCATTGACAACGCGCTCTACGATTCCTTCGGCCAGCGCATCATCTCGACCATCTTTACCCAGTCCAACCAGTATCGCGTCATTCTGGAAGCCGATCCCAAGCTGCAGAATACCGTGGCCTCGATGAACGATATTTACGTGCCCTCATCGGCAGGCGGGCAGGTGCCGCTCTCCGCCATCGCCCAAATCGATCAGCGCACCGTCCCGCTGCAGATCGGTCATCTGGGCCAGTTTCCCTCCGCCACCATCTCCTTCGATGTCGCGCCCCGCTATTCGCTGGGCGAGGCGGTAGACGCCGTCAAGGCGGCTGAGATCGCCGCCGGCCAACCCAGTGGCGTCACCACCCAGTTCGAAGGCTCGGCACTGGCCTTCCAGTCGACCCTGGGCAATGAGCTTTTGCTCATCATCGCCGCCATCATCACCGTCTATATCGTGCTGGGCGTTCTGTATGAGAGTTTCATTCATCCCCTGACGATCCTTTCCACCCTGCCTTCGGCGGGCGTGGGGGCGCTGCTGTTCCTGATTCTTTTCGGCCTGGAACTCAACATTGTGTCGATCATCGGCATTATTCTGCTGATCGGCATCGTAAAAAAGAATGCCATCATGATGATCGACTTCGCGCTCGAGGCGGAACGCAATGAGGGCAAATCGCCGGTCGACGCCATCCATCAGGCCGCGCTGCTGCGTTTTCGTCCTATCCTGATGACCACGGTGGCGGCGCTGTTCGGCGCCCTGCCCCTGATGCTGGGTTCCGGCATGGGTTCGGAACTGCGCCACCCCTTGGGCATCTCCATCGTGGGCGGACTGCTGGTGAGCCAGCTTCTCACCCTGTTCACCACCCCGGTGATCTATATCTATTTCGACCGCTGGGGTCAGGAGCTTCGCGCCTGGCGGGCGGGGCGGCGCGGGACCAATCCCGCGCCTTACGCGCCATGAAGGGCTGAAAGATGGTCGCACTCTTCATCCAGCGCCCTATCGCCACCACGCTCCTGGCGCTTGGCCTGGCGCTGGCGGGTATGGGCGCCTTCTTTCTTTTGCCCGTCTCGCCGCTGCCCAATATCGATATTCCCACCATTGTGGTGCAGGCCAGCATGGCCGGCGCCAGCCCTGAAACCATGTCCACCAGCGTGGCGACGCCGCTGGAACGGCATCTGGGCGCCATCGCCTCGGTCACCGAAATGACGTCACGCAGCTCGGTGGGATCGACCCAGGTCGTTCTGCAATTCGATATCAGCCGCGACATTGACGGCGCGGCGCGCGACATCCAGGCAGCGATCAACGCGGCGCGCGCCGACCTGCCGGCGGCGCTGCGCTCCAACCCGACCTACCGCAAGTTCAATCCGTCGGATTTTCCAATCATGGTCCTGGCGATGACGTCCAAGACCCTGACGCCGGGCCAGATTTACGATCAGGCTTCCAACATCCTTCAGCAACGGCTTTCCCAGGTGGACGGCGTCGGCGATGTCCAGCTGAACGGCGCTTCCTTGCCGGCGATCCGCATTGAGCTCAATCCGCGCGCCCTGTTCAAATACGGCATCGGGCTTGAGGATGTTCGCGCCGCTGTCAGCGCCGCCAACGCCAACAGCCCCAAGGGCGGCATCGAGCAAGGGTCTCAGCGTCTTCAGCTTTATGCCAATGATTCGGCAACCGAGGCGGTGGACTACAAGACCCTCATCATCGCCTACCGCAACAACGCGGCGGTGCGGCTGCAGGATGTCGCCGATGTTTCCGATGGCGTTGAAAATATCCGCAATATGGGTACCGCCAACGGTCAGCCGGCCATTCTGGTCAATGTCACCAAGCAGCCAGGCGCCAATGTGATCGACGTGGTGGATCGCATTCGCGGCATGATGCCGGAGTTGCAGGCGGCGCTGCCGCTGGCGGTCAGCCTTTCAGTGATCAACGATCCGACGGTCTCGATCCGCAATTCCGTGCGCGACGTGGAAGAAACACTCGTCTTGTCCACCATGCTGGTGGTGGTAGTGGTATTCTTTTTCCTCAGGAATTTCCGCGCCATGCTGGTACCCGCGATATCGGTGCCGCTGTCCCTGCTGGGGACGTTCGGAATGATGTATCTGCTGGGTTTCAGCCTGGACAATTTCTCCCTGATGGCGCTGATCGTCTCCACCGGCTTTGTGGTGGATAACACCATCGTGGTGCTGGAAAATGTCACTCGCCATCTGGAACTTGGCGAGACACGCGTTCAGGCGGCGCTCCGGGGGGCGCAGGAAGTCTCCTTCACCGTGCTTTCCATGAGCATCTCCCTGGTCGCGGTGTTTTTCCCTATCCTGCTTTTGGGCGGGATCGTGGGAAAGGTCTTTCACGAATTCGCCGTGACCCTGACCATCGCCATTGCCATATCGCTGGTCGTTTCGCTCTCCGTGACACCGATGATGTGCGCCATGCTGGACATCCGGCCCGCTGACCAGGAAGGCCGCATCCTTGGCGCCGCGCGCCGCGCCTTTGAGCGCAGTCTCGATTTCTATCGCCGCACGGTGGGATGGGCCCTGGACAATCCCAAAACCATCATGTTCATCCTTCTGGTGGCGGTGGTCATGAATGTCTACCTGCTCGCCATCGTGCCCAAGGGATTCTTCCCCAATGTGGACGAAGGCCGCATGCAGGGCGGCATTCGCGCCGACCAGAGCATCTCTTTCCAGCTGATGCAGAAAAAATTCGTCCAGTTCGTCAACATCGTTCGCGCCGATCCCGCGGTGGCCCAGGTCGGCGGCTTCACCGGCGGCGGCAATAACGGCAATCTCTTCATTACCCTCAAACCGCCCGCCCAGCGGGGTTACATGACCACCGATCAGGTGATCGATCGCCTCAGGCCGGCGCTCAACAATGTGGCGGGGGCGCGGCTATTCCTGCAATCGGCCAGCGCCACGGGCGTGCGCGCCGGAGGCCGGCAGGGCAACGGCACCTATCAATACACCATCCTGGGCGACACACTGGACGATCTGAATCAGTGGGTGCCCAAGATCACTCAGGCGCTGAACAACGTCCCTGAACTGGAAGACGTCAATTCCGACCAGCAGGACAAGGGCCTGGAAGTGGATCTCAAGATCGACCGGCAGACCGCCTCGCGCTTGGGCCTCACCACCAGCCAGATCGACAGCACGCTTTACGACGCCTTCGGCCAGCGCCAGGTCTCGACGCTATACAAGGACAAGAACCAATATCATGTGGTGATGGAGGTGGCGCCTGCATTCTGGCAGAGCCCGGAAACCCTGCGCGACATCTATGTCTCGACATCGGGAAACATCACCGGCACACAGTCGTCCGCCGCTGCTGGCGGCACCTTTACCGGGGTCAGCCCCGGTACCGTTTCCGGCGGTACGCCGTCCAGCAGCGCTGCGGCCCCCACTGCCGGCAACACCGCCGCCGCGGATACGGCCAGCGCGGTACGCAACCAGCAACTCAATGCCCTGACCAATTCAGCGCGTGGCGGCGCTTCGGCGGGCGCATCGGTTTCCACCCGGATCGAGACCATGGTGCCGCTTTCGAATTTTGTCAGTTTTGGACCGGGCGCCGCACCCCTCGCGGTCAATCACCAGGGCCCCTTCGTGGCCACCACATTCTCCTTCGGATTGCCGACGGGCGAGGCGATCAGTGTCGCCCAGGCCGCGATTCAGCGCACCATGGCGGCGATCGACGTTCCGATTTCGATTCACAGCGAGGCGGCAGGCACGTTCCAGCTTTTCCAGAAATCCCTGGCCAATGAGCCGCTGCTGCTGCTGGCCGCCATCATCACCATCTACATTGTGCTGGGCATGCTCTATGAAAGCCTGATCCATCCTCTCACCATCCTGTCCACGCTGCCCTCGGCGGGAGTGGGTGCGGTGCTGGCGCTGCTGATCTTCAAGACCGATTTCAGCCTTATCGCGCTGATCGGCGTCATTTTGCTGATCGGCATCGTCAAGAAGAATGCCATCATCCTGATTGACTTCGCCATCAGCCTGCAACGGGAAAAGAAGCTGGATTCGCGGGAGGCGATTTATCAAGCCGCTCTGATGCGCTTCCGGCCCATCATGATGACGACGATGGGCGCAATCCTGGGGGCGCTGCCGCTGGCAATCGGTTTGGGTGAGGGTTCGGAACTGCGCCAGCCGCTAGGCATCTCGATCGTGGGCGGCCTGGTGCTCAGCCAGGCACTGACGCTTTACACCACACCGGTGGTCTATCTTTATCTCGACCGCTTCGGCGCCCGGACCCGCAACGTCTGGAACCGCTGGTATCACGGCATCATGCGCAGTCAGCCTGGCGCGCCGGGCGCACCTGCCGAATAACGGTCCCAACTTGCTCTCGCTGGATGTAAAAGATGCGCGCCCGGCGCACCAGTTGGGCAGGGTGGAGACCCAACCGGATTGCCGCGGCGGCAAGGTACGCATGTAAGGGCTAGCGTGAGTCCGCCAGCCTAGTTTGCTTAACGCAGACTGGTAGCGACGGTATTCATCATCGTGTTGAGATTGGTCCCGACCGAGGTCAGACCGGTGATGATAACCACCGCGATCAAGGCGGCGATCAGGCCATATTCGATGGCCGTGGCGCCGTCTTCATTTGCAATAAACCGTGCCAATAACTTCGACATGAATTGTTCCCTTCGAGTACGCAAAAAGGGATACCAAGGCCTGGACACGGGCTAAAGTGGCTTGTGGAACCAATATTAATAAAGAATGATTTTGTGGAGAGTGAATTGAACGAAATTGTTCATCACCGGCCCGATTCTGTCGGTCCCAGGCGGACGACAGCGCAGCGCTCGCTTGCGCTCATACGGAGTCGGCACTTTCATGGAGTGCGGGATCAGAAATTCGGCAGGTCCGCATTGTCCGACTTGCCGCCATTGATCTGGGCGGCGCGGTTCTGACGGTAAAGGCTGCGGGTGGTGGCATAGAAATCGATCGAGGAGCGCTCGATGGTTTCCACCTCGTCGATGCTTGCGGCGCGGCTATCCAGCACGCCAAGCCCGGAACGAATGATCATGTAGAGCGTCGAGTTGTTCCAGCTCATATAGGTGAGCGGGTCAAAGGCGATGTCCACGCCGGTGCCGACCAGATCGCGTGGAGGCTTGGGGCCAAAAAAAGGAAGCACCAGATAGGAGCCTTCCGCCGCGCCGCCCTTGCCCAGCGTGATGCCGAAGTCATTGTCGTGATAGGGAATGCCCACCTTGCTGGCCACGTCGATCAGGCCGGCCAGGCCGACGGTGGAATTGACCATGAAACGGCCAAACGTGTCCGTCGCCTTGTCGCCCTCGCCCTGTATCGTGTCGTTGACGAATACCACCGGGGCGTGGAGATTGGTCAGGGCGTTGTGGATGCCGTCGCGGGCCACTTCCGGCACTGCGGAGCGATAGAATTTCGCCACCGGCGTGGCCACGGCATGATCGACCTGCACATCAAAATTGAAAACCGCGCGATTGCCGGGTTCCCAGGGATCATTCTGGGCGAGCGAAGCCGGGTCCTTGGTGGCGCAAGCACTCAGCGTCAAGCTGGCGCACACAACCGCGAGCAGGGATAAACGTATCTGCATGCCAGCCAAATTATTGGAATCTCAATAAAAAATCGTTACGACGCGACTCAGTTAACTCTTAATATCGGTATTGGTGCCGGTAACGGCAAGGGAAAGTTCCCCTTTTTCCTTCTTCGCTGTGGCCGAATATCAGACTAGACGCCCGGGCTGACGCTTCAGATCTCGCATCATCAGGTTTTCCAAGGGAAATTCTTCTGGGATATGTTTCCTTCTGGACTCGGCCTCGGCCTCGGAGGGTTCATGCAGGGTCCCCGAATCACTGACGGGATAGGACTGGACTATCGCCACCCCGTGACCCAGGGCACAGACATTTTGTCCAAGAAAGCAGGCGCGCATTTTGGGCCCCCGACTTATCGTTGTGAAAACCGGCAACGCGCCAAAAAGCTCCCCCTGATTGCCCAATTTTTTGTCACTGCCGTGTCGGCGCGATGAAGAAATGGAAATGCGGCCGCCAGAAGGGCTGGAAGAAACGGTTGCGGGATAGCGGCGGGATGACGGCTGCTGTCCGGCGCCGAAGCGGCTTGACGGCTTGGATTCAAGGGTCCCCGGCCGGCCCAGCCTCGGTATGGCCGCATGGATAGCATCCGCCGGATTACTGCCGCGACCGCCGCTATGGCCTTCTGTTCACAGCCAAATCGGGAAAAAATCCCACCTCTCTTTGTTGCCGTTCTGCCGCACTTCATTTTTGGCCGCGTCTCCCATAAACCTTTGCCCATACAAGAACAGTTCGGGGCGGGTCATGCAAAAAATTGCAATTCTGGTGTCGGGTTTGTTCGTCCTGGCGGATGCTGTGCCGGTCATGGCCCAGACCAGCGATTCAGACAGCGGTCTTGAAACTGTCATCGTCACCGCCCGCAAGGTCGCGGAAAACGCCCAGACCGTTCCCATCTCGATCACGGCGCTGAGCGCCGCCGACCTCACCAAGCTCGACATCAACACCACCGCCGATCTCCAATCGGTTACACCCTCCTTCACCATTCAGCCTTCCACATTCCGGCAGGATACACTCGACATCACCATCCGAGGCCAGCGCAATTTCGACAGCCCGTCCGGCGGCGGCAACACCGCGCTGGACTTCGACCCTTCCGTGGCGATTTACCAGGATGGGGTCTATTACGCCCGTTCGGTCGGGCTGACCGGGCAGATGTTCGACCTGGACAGCGTGGATGTTTTGAAGGGGCCGCAAGGCACCCTGGTGGGCCGCAACGCGACCGGCGGCGCGATCCTCTTTACGTCCCGCGAGCCCACCCAGGATTTCGGCGGCTACGTGAAGGTCACGGGCGGCGATTACGGCCAATATGGCATCCAGGGCGCGATCAACATCCCGCTCACCGACGATCTGGCGGTGCGCGCCGCTATCTCGGCCACCGGGCAAAAGGGATATCTCGCCAATTATTTCGTCGATCCGGTATCCGGCTTTTTCAACCATCAGCCGGGCATGGGAACGCAGAAGCTGGCGGGTCGCTTCTCGGCCAAATGGCAGCCGGACGACAGCTTCAGTCTGCTGTTACAGGCTGACATTTCCACCGAGCACGACACCGGCGTCACCTATCACGACCTTGGATATTTCGTCGGCACGACGCTCGCCACGGGCAACAAGCCCTCCATCTGCAACATTCCCGCGGCATGCGCCGGCTTCACGGATCTTCTGGGACATCCCGTCGCGCCCTATTACACGACGGTCACCGCCACCAGCGTCTCCGGCGTCAACACCGCGCCGGCAGCTTACAACTCGCTGCTTAATTCCGTCGCGCGCGAACAGATGGATGGCTTTTGGAGCACCGAACAGGCGGCAAACAACCTGGATACCGGCCACTTCCAAACCGTTTCCGCTACTGCGGAAAAGAAACTCGACAATGATATCGACGTGAAATTCCTCAGCGCCTATCGCTGGCTGGACACCAGCGGCACCGCCATCAGCCGCGGCCAGCCCTATATCGCCAACATTTATGTCTACAGTATGCCCCGCTATAAGTCCTGGCAGTCTGAACTCACAGTGACCGGCGCCGGTTTCGACGACCGCCTGAAATGGACCGGCGGGCTGTTCTTCTTCGAGGAAACCGATCCCAACGACGGCGGCTATCAGAACCTGTTCCTGCCCAGCGCCGGCTCGGCGCCCACGGCGGCGGCGGGCAAGCAGATCTCCGTCACCGACCAGACCCGCAATGGCGAGCTGAATATCAGCTACGCCGGTTACGCGCAGGCGACCTATGCGGTCTTCCCGGACACGCGGATTACCGCCGGCGTCCGCTACACGGTGGACCAGCGCAACGCCTATCTGGCGACCACCAAGACGCTCACGCCGACAACGGCGACGCTCTCGGCCACCACCGTGAATGGCGTCTTCAACCCCGCAGGCGACACGATTGACGGCATCACCTATTCCGGCACCACAACGGTTTGCGCCCTCACCAACGCGGCCGGCGTCTCGCTGCCGCCCGGCAGTTGCGCCTCCGGCATAAACAAGACCTTCCACAAGCCCACCTGGACGTTGGCGGTCGATCATGACCTGTTCGACAAGACCATGGTCTATTTCACCATGCGGTCGGGCTATCGTTCGGGTGCCATCAATTCGGGCACCTTCAATCCGCTGGTGACGGTTGCCCAGCCGGAAGAGGTGATCGACTATGAGACCGGGGTGAAGTCTGACTGGAACCTGTTTGACGTTCCGGTTCGCGCCAACATCGACGGTTACCAGACCGCCTACCACAATCTCCAGGCGCAACAGAATTTGCCCAACGTCACCCTGGCCACCGGCCCCGGCGGCGTCGGTCCCTGTACGCAAGTATTGTTCAACGCCAATCAATGCGTTTCGTCATCCAATGTGCTGAACAATGTGACGTTCAATGTCGCCGCCGCCCGGGTTTACGGCGTGGAATGGGATGTCACCGTGCTTCCGATTCCGGCGCTGACGCTCAACGTTTCGGGCAGTTATCTCGATGCCCGCTACACCAACTATGCCTTCACCCCGCCGGCCGGGTATCTGCTGCCGGCGGGCAACAGCGGCAATCTTTCCGGCACGCCGATCCCAGCGCCGCGTTGGCAGACCAACTACACCGCTTCCTATTCCTTCGGGGCGCAGGATTTCGGCAATTTCCCGGTCGGCGACATGGTGCTGACGGCGCATTATTATTGGGAAAGCCGCTATCTGGCGAACCTGCAAGGCTTCAACCCCTCGCAGCAAACCTCGCCTTACGGCATGCTGAATCTGCAATTTCTCGCGGCCGATCTGGGCCAGACGGGCGCGGATTTGACGGTGTTCATGAGGAATGCCCTGAACCAGAAGGCGTGCACCCCGGAATTCAATGGCGTGCTCAATTCTGCGCCCAATGGAACTTTCGGCAGCCCGGGGACCTCAGGTGTGCTGCAATGCATACCTTTGCCGCCTCGCATGTCGGGCATGTCGTTGGAATATCATTTCTGAGGCATAAGTCAGTCCAACAAGTCGGTCGCGGCGCCTCGCGCGTGCTGGCCTAGCTTTTCTTGGCGAGCGATAGCGAGTTCAGAGAAGCCGGCCCCGTGCCAAGCGCCAGCGTAGTGGCACGAGCGGAGCGAGGGAGGCGGCGCGCTCGCCGCTCAAATTGGTCGTCGCGCTACGCTGGCGCTAGCGCGCATGGCGACGGACCAATTTGGCCCGCTTTCGGCAGGTCGCGGCTCTCACTGCGCCGGTGCGACGCTCACCAGCGTCATCTGAAAGACCAGGGTCTGGTTGCCGGGAATGTCCTTGCCGGCGCCTTCCTGGCCATAGCCCAGGTCGGACGGCAGCGCCAATTCCCATTCATCGCCTTCCTTCATCAGCGAAAGCGCTTCCACCCAGCCGGGAATAAGCGCGCCCGCCGGGAAAGTCGCGGTCTTTCCTACCGCGGTCTGGTCGAACACCTTGCCGTTGATCAGCGCGCCCTTGTATTTGACCGTCACCATGTCGGCGCCCGATTGGGGGGCTTTGCCGGTGCCTGCCTTGATGACGCGGTATTCCAGGCCATCATCGGTCTTGGTCACGCCGGGCTTGGCGGCGAAATCCGCCAAATAACGGGCATTGGCCTCCGGGCTCAAATCGTAATGCGGCTCTTTGGCGGCCTCGGTTTTTGCGGGCCTGTTGCAACCCGCCAGCGCGGCAAGCGCCAGACAGGACAGGGCAAGGCGTGCGCCGCGGCGCAGGGCGATTTTTTTGCGCATCGATCTCATTCCTTTGTCCGCTTGGCTTCGACCTCAGGCGATGACCTTACCGGATCGCCGTCGCGCAGGGAATCGGGAGGATTGTCGATCACCTGGTCGTCAGGCGACAAGCCGGTCGCTTCCACGGCATCCCCCAGATCGGTCCTGATGGCGATCGGCTTCAACTTGGCATGACTGCCGGCATCCACCGTTGCGACCATCATGCCTGTGTCGCGGAACAAAAGCGCGGTTGCCGGCACGCGGACCGCGCCCGCGATGGCGGCGAATTTGAAATGCATGCTGGCATAGTCGCCCGGCTTGAGTACGCCGTCCGGATTGTCGATCTGAAATTGCAACAATTGCGTGCCGCTGGCGCTGACGACCGCTCCCGCCGAAGCCGCGAGCACGGCGGTAAAGCTTCTGCCGGGATATTCGGGCACGCTGAATTCCACGGACATCCCTGGCTTCACCGCCCCCAGATAGGTCTGCGGCATGCGCACATAGATGCGCAACCTGGTCTGCTCGGTCACGGTGAAAAGCGGTGTGGCGGAAGCCGTGCCCACTGTCACCAGATTGCCCACATCCACCGAGCGGCTGGTGACGATGCCGCCAAAGGGCGCCACGATGCGGGTATAGCCAAGATTGACCGTGGCGTTCTCAACCGCCGCCTGGTCGGCCGCGACAAGGCCGATATCGGCATTGACATTGGCCTGCTGGGTGGCGAGTTGCTGGCCCGAAACGGCATTTTGCGCCGCCAGGGCCTGATAGCGCGAAAGATCAACCCGGGCGTTGGCCAGGGTGGCGCTGTCGCGCGCCAGCTGGCCGCGCGCCTGATCCAGAGCCGCCTGATAATTGCGCGGATCGATCTGGGCGAGCATGTCTCCTGCCTTCACCCGCGCGCCGATATCCACATACCATTTCTGCACCGTGCCCGAGATCTGGGCGTAGATCGGCGCATTGGTGAAAGCCTGGATATCACCCGGCAGATCCAGGTTGCCGCCCGCCTTGGTGCCCTTGAGCCGGATGGTCAGTACGCTGGGGATTGCCTGATCTTCGGTCCATTGCGCCGTGGACGCGCCGGAGTAGAAGCGCAGCCCCAGGCCGGCGGCCACGATTACGCCCGCTACGCACAGCGCAACCGCGCCATAGGATTTCAGCCGCGGCGGCATGGCATGGCGCAGGATATCCGGCTCCAGATTGGGTTCGGAATGGTCCGTCTTGTCAGGCATAGACTTCTCCGGACGGGGCAGCGGCGTCCTGCATGCGATTGCGCGCCATTCCGGAGCGGCCATGGACCATGCTGAACACCACAGGCACGAACATCAATGTGGCGCAGGTGGCGAAAATCAGGCCGCCGATCACGGCGCGGCCCAGCGGCGCATTCTGTTCGCCGCCTTCGCCCAGGCCCAGCGCCAGGGGCGCCATGCCGATGATCATGGCCAGCGCCGTCATGATGACCGGGCGGAATCGGACAAAGCCGGCTTCCACCGCGGCGCGGATGGGATCGCCGGTGGCGGCCAGCCGTTCGCGGGCGAAGCTCACCACCAGGATCGAATTGGCGGTGGCGACGCCCATGCACATGATGGCGCCCGTCAGCGCCGGAACCGACAAGGTGGTGCTGGTGGCGAACAGCGTCCAGACGATACCGGCCAATGCCGCGGGCAGGGCGGTGATGATAACGAAGGGATCGAGCCAGGATTGGAAATTCACCACGATCAGAAGATAGATCAGCACGATCGCGCCCATAAGGCCGAACAGCAGGCCGGAGAAAGCTTCGTTCATGGTCACAGCCTGGCCGCGCAGCGTCACCACCGAACCGCGCGGCAGATATTTGCTGTTCTGGTCGATCATCTTCTGCACGTCCTGAGCGACTGCGCCCAGATCGCGGTCCTGGACCGCGGCATAAAGATCGATAGCTGGCAGGACATTGTATTGCGATATCACGGCGGGCGTGTCGGTGCGAACGAAGCGGCCCAGCCCGCCCAGCACCTGCAGGGGGCCGGTGCCGCCCGTGACAGGCAGGTTCTCGAGCTTGGTTATCGTGTCCAGATTATATTCCGGCATCTGCGTAACCATGCCATAGGACACGTTGTTCTTGGGATTGAGCCAGAAATTGGGCGCGGTGGTGCCGGTGCCGGCCAACGAGGTCGCCAGGGCATTGGTGACGTTCTGCTCGGTCAACCCATATTGGGCGATGCGCGAGCGGTCGGCGTCGAAGCGCAGCTGGGGCGCGTTGTTGGCCTGCTGCATGCGGGGATCGGCGACGCCCGGAATGCCGCGCAGTTGGCGCAACAGCCTTGTGGCGAAATCAGTGGTACTCTCCAGATTGGTGCCGGTCACCTGCACATCAATTGGCGCGGGCGTGCCGAAATTCAGGATCTGGCCCACCATGTCGGCGGGCGGGAAGGAAAACGTCACGCCGGGAAAATCGCGCGGCAGCACTTCGCGCAAGCGGCGCATGTAATCGGCGGTGGGGCGGTGGCCGGGCTTGAGGCTGATCAGGATATCGCCATCACCGGCGCCGACCGCGCCGGAATTGAGATAGACGAGATTCACGAAGCTTTGCGACAGGCCGATATTGTCTATGATGGTATCCAGATCGCGGGGCGGGATCACCTTGCGGACATCATTTTCGACAAAACCGAAAGCCTGCAGGGTATCCTCGATGCGCGTACCGGTGGGCATGCGCGCATGCAGTTCCATCTGCCCGGCATCGACGGAGGGAAAGAAGTTCTCACCCAGAAAAGGCACCAGCAGGAACGACACGGCGACGACGGCCAGGAACCCGGTCACAAACAGGCGCCGCCGCGACATGGCCAGCGCCAGCAGGTTGCGATAGCCCTCCCGTATCCAGGCAAATCCCCGCTCGAATCTCATCTGTATCCTGGCCAGGGCATGCCTTCCCCCAGCCTGGTGCGCGCCGGCCGCCGCATGCGGCTTCAGAAGATACATCGCCATGGTCGGAACCAGGGTGCGCGACAGGATGAACGAGGCGATCATGGCGAACACCACGCTCATCGCCATGGGCACGAACAGAAAGCCCGCCACGCCCTTCATTGCGAACATCGGCACGAACACGATGCAAATGCAGAGCAGCGAGACAAAAGCCGGCTGCACGATCTGGCGCGCCCCATCCATGATCGCGGTGGTGACGTCCTTGCCGTGTTCCAGATGCCAATTGATGTTCTCGATGGTGACGGTGGCGTCGTCGACCAGAATGCCCACCGCCAGCGCCAGCCCGCCCAATGTCATGATATTCAGCGTCTGGCCGGTGGCCCATAGCGCCGCCAGCGCCGACAGCACTGCCAGCGGAATCGAGATGGCGATGATCACGGTGGAACGCCAGCTGCCCAGGAACAGCAGGATCATCAGGCTGGTCAGCAGGGCGGCGATGGTTCCCTCGCGCGCCACGCCGCTGACCGCAGCCTCGACAAAAACCGACTGGTCGTCGAGCAGGTCTATGTTCAGCGAATCCGGAAGCTGGCTCTTGATCAGCGGCAGCATGTCCTTGACTCCCTGCACCACATCCAGGGTCGAGGCGCTGCCGTTTTTATAGATGCTGGACAGCACGGCCCGGCCATTGTTCACATGCACGACATTGTTCTGGGGCGGTGCGCCTTCACGCACATGGGCGACATCGCGCATATAAATGGTGGCGCCGTTCACCGTCTTGACCGGCAGATTGTTCATCTGCTCGACCGTGTCACTCGCATTGTTGAGCCGAACGGCATACTGATAGCTGCCGATCTTGGCGAAGCCGGCCGGCACAATCTGGTTCTGGCTGGTCAGGGCCGTCTGGACATCGGTGGCGGATAACCCGTGGGCCTGTAGCGCCTGGGAATCCAGGTCGAAGGCGATCTGCGTCTGCTTGCCGCCGAAAGGCAGGGGAATCGCGGCGCCGCGCACCGAGACCATATGCGGGCGAATGAAATTCTGCGCCAGATCGAGGATATCGCCTTCGGAAAGAGTTTTGCTGGAATAGGCGACCTGCAGCACCGGCACGGTGGAGGCGTTGTAGTTGATGATGAACGGCGGCTGGGTACCCGCCGGCATGTTGCGTATGGACACTGGCGCCACCGCGGAAACTTGCGACATGGCAAGGCGGATGTCGGCGGAAGGCTGGAAGAAAATCTTGACGATGCCGGCGCTGGGCAGCGACAGGCTTTCCACATGCTCGATATTGTCTACAGTGGTGGTCAGTATGCGCTGGAAGGGCGTGATGATGCGCCCCGATACTTCCGAGGCCTGCAGGCCGCCATATTGAAAGACGATAGCCACAATGGGAATGTTGATGGCGGGGAAAATATCCACCGGCATGCTCAAGGCCGCCAGCGGACCTGCGATCAGGATCAGCAACGCCATGACGATGAAGGTGAGGGGCCGCTCCAGCGCGACGCGGACAATCCAGGTCATGGGTTCGGCAATTCTGAACTTTCAGGACACATCGGCAGGCTTTCTCAAGCGGATTTCGAGACCAAGCCCAGCTTAATAGAGGACGTTTCCGCGGCCACTATACGGCAAAACGCGTCCTCCGCCATGTCTGGAATGGTCGCAATGTGTCGCAGAGTTCCTTTTCTTACAAGTACTTAGGTTTGCACAGCCCGTTGACGCGGCCAGTATACTCTACCAACTTAATCGGCTATGAGGGCGCCATGCTTTCCCAGAAATCGCGATATGCCCTGCGCGCGCTCCTGGTCCTGGCGGCCAGGGGCGACGCCACGCCGATGCAGATTTCCGACATCGCCGAAACCGCCAACGTCCCCCGCAAGTTTCTGGAGCAGATTCTTCTGGAGCTGAAAAAGCCGGGCATAGTACGCAGCCATCGTGGCCGGCTGGGCGGCTATTCCCTGGGCCGCCCGGCCAAGGATGTCAGTTTTGCCGATGTGCTCCGGGTGACTGACGGGCCTCTGGCGCTCAGCCCCTGCGTCAGCGTGATGGCCTACCGCAAATGCGACGATTGCTTTGATGAGGCGGTATGCGGCATTCGCAAGGCTCTGCTGGCGGCGCGCGACGCCACCGCCGAGGTGCTGGAATCGCGCAGCCTGGCCGCCGCCGCCGCCCAGATGCGGCGTTCTGGCGCGCTCTAACCGCCTTCATTTCCTGAAAAATTTGCACGGTGGCTCCAAGCCGGCCGCTGCCGCGTTTACCTCCGCGGAAGGCTCTGTGCTGTCCTGCAATCCATATACCACTAAATCTATATTGACTCACTATAGATTATGGGGTCAACCTTCCACATCAGCAGGGGATTTTCATGAGATCTGAATTTCGCAGCCTTCTTCTTGCCTTCGCCGCGCTGGCGGCATTTTCTTCCGGCGCTTTTGCCGCCTCCAAACCCGACGACACCAGCGCCAAGATAGACGCGCTGCAGCGCTCGGTCGCCGATCTGGAAAATCAGTTGCAACAGTTGAAACAGGCCCAGGCGGCGGCGCAGACCGCGGCGGATTCCAGCGCCGCGCTGGCCGACCTCAAGCGCAGCACCTCCGATCAATATGTCGACCTGGGCAAGCAGATCGCCGCCGTGAATGACGGCAAGCCCAAAGTCGGTCTCGACAATGGCCGCCTTTCCGTGGTCTCGGCCGACGGGCGCTCCAGCCTGTCGCTGCGGGCCTTGGTGCAATTTGATGCGGGCTATTTCGCGCAGAACCGCAAACCCTCCAGCGTGGATTTGAACAGCGGCACGAATTTCCGCCGCGCCCAGTTGGGCTTCCAGGGTACGCTGTTCCAGGACTGGTCGTATAATTTTATCTACGACTTCGGCGGCTATGGCGTGGAAGGCCGCGGTTATATCTATAACGCCTATATCGAATATGACGCATTGAAGCCGTTCTACTTCCGCATCGGCGCCTATACGCCATCTGAAGGCCTGGAAGATCAGACCGGTTCGGGCGATTTGTTTTTCCCCGAACGCGCTGCTGCGGTGGACGTTGCGCGTAATATCGCTGGCGCGCCAAGCCGCGAAGCGGCAAGCGTCTTTATGCAAGGCGATGCCTATCTCGTCTCTGTTTCCTACACCGGCAAGAAGACGCAGGACGGTACCTCCACCGGCGCCGCCGTCGGCACGTTCGGCGCGCAGCAATCTTTTATTGGCCGCGCTGCCTGGTTGGCCGTTTCCACACCGGAGGCGAAGTGGCTGGTGGAGGGTCATGCGAGCGACGTCCTGAAATTGGCCAACCCGACGCCCGCTCCAGCCGCGACGGTGATCCGGTTCAGCGATGGTCCGGAAGTGGCGGTGGATGCCAGCAAGACGGTGGATACCGGCAATATTGACGCCAAACGCGCTCGCGAATTCGGCTTCGAGACTGCCGGCACCTATGACCGTTTCTATGGCCAGGGGGGCTGGTTCCATTACGAAATCGATCGCCGCCTAGCGCTCCCCAATCCGCATTTCTCCGGCTGGTATGCCTTCCTGACTTATTCACTGACTGGCGAACAGCATCCTTATGACCCTACGACAGCCAGCTTCCGCAATTTGCGTCCCAGCAGTCCTCTGGGGTCGTCCGGAGGCTGGGGCGCATGGGAAATCGCCGCGCGCTACAGCGACATTGATCTCAATTATCTGCCATTCGCCACCGCCGCCAAGGGCGGCATTCCCGGCGGCCAGCAGGATGTCTGGACTCTCGGCTTGAACTGGTACCCCAACAACGCAATCAAGTTCCAACTGGACTACGACAATATCAAGGTCAATCACCCCAACGCGCCCGCCAGCGACATCTCGGCCGATGCCGTCATGCTACGCAGCCAGGTTTCTCTCTAAGGCAATAACGGAGTCGACAGTATGAAGCGCATCTTGTCTTTCCTGGCCGCGGCGGCGATTTTTGCTGCCTCCACGGCGCAGGCTGCCAATGTCACGCTGCTCAATGTCAGCTACGATCCCACGCGCGAGCTCTACAAGGATCTTGGCGCCGCGTTTGCGGCGCAGTGGAAGGCGGACCAGGTGACGCTCAACACTTCCAATGGCGGCTCCGGTTCGCAGGCGCGCGCGGTGATCGATGGGTTGCAGGCCGATATCGTCACCCTGGCCCTGGCCGCCGACATCGACGCCATCGCCAAGAATGCCAAGCTGCTTCCCGACAACTGGCAGAAGCGGTTGCCGCAAAACTCGACACCCTACACTTCGACCATCGTGTTCCTGGTGCGCAAAGGCAATCCCTGGAAGATCAAGGATTGGAACGACCTGGTGAAACCCGGAATCCAGGTGATCACGCCCAATCCCAAGACCTCCGGCGGCGCGCGGTGGGCTTATTTAGCGGCCTGGGCCTATGCCGAAAAGGCGCCGGGCGGCAATACCGGCAAGGCCAGGGACTTTGTCGCCAACCTCTACCACCATGTCCCGGTGCTGGATTCCGGCGCGCGTGCTTCGACCATCACCTTCACCAAACGCGGCATCGGCGATGTGCTGCTGTCCTGGGAGAACGAAGCCCATCTGGCGCTGAAGGAAACCCCCGGCCAGTACGACATCATCTATCCGTCCCGCTCCATCCAGGCCGAACCGCCGGTGGCGCTGGTGGACAAGAATGCGGACAAGCATGGCACGCGCAAAGTGGCGGAAGCCTTCCTCCATTATCTCTACACGCCCGAAGCGCAGGAGATCGAAGCGCGGGATTTTTATCGTCCGCGCGATCCGGCGGCATCGGCGAAATACAAGACTCAGTTCCCCAATATTCCCCTGGCCACGATTGATGCGGATTTCGGCGGCTGGGGCAAGGCGCAGGCCACGCATTTCGCCGACGGTGGCGTATTCGACCAGATTTACCAGCCCGGCAAATAGGTTCCATCATTCTCCCCGAACTCCCGAAGCCGGTGCCAAAAGCCGGCTTCGGATTTTTTCTTGTGCAGCCCCTTTAAAATCCTGCAATCTTAAGCGGCCGGAGCGCCGCGAGGATCGAATTTGAAATGAGTGCCTTCGGTATTCCCATCGCGTCCACCGCGCTGCGCCGGCGCCGCGTGCTGCCCGGTTTCAGTCTGTCGCTGGGCTTCACGCTTTTCTATTTGACCGGCATTGTGCTGGTGCCGCTGCTGGCGCTGGTGATCCGTCCCTTCGAATTGGGGCTTGGGGGATTCTGGGCGGCGATATCCACCCCGCGCGTGCTGGCCAGCTTGCGCCTGTCCTTCGGCATGGCGCTGGCGGCGGCCGTCATCGATTCCTTTTTCGGTTTCATCATCGCCTGGGTGCTGGTGCGCTACCGCTTTCCCGGCAAAGGGCTGCTGGACGCGCTGATCGATCTTCCTTTCGCGCTGCCCACGGCGGTGGCGGGAATCGCGCTTTCCACCCTCTATGCGCCCAATGGCTGGATCGGTTCGATCCTGATTCAGTATGGCATCCGCGTTGCCTACACGCCCTGGGGCGTGCTGGTGGCGATGACCTTCATCGGCCTGCCTTTCACGGTGCGAACCCTGCAGCCGGTGATGAGCGAGCAGGGCGCCGATGTCGAGGAGGCCGCCGCCACATTGGGCGCCACGCGCCTGCAGACCATCGCGCGGGTGATCGTGCCCATGCTGCTTCCCGCCATGCTGACCGGCGGGGCGATGGCCTTCGCCCGCGGCGCGGGTGAATATGGCTCGGTCATTTTTCTCGCCGGCAATCTGCCGATGATCAGCGAGATCGCCCCGCTCCTGATCGTGACCAAGCTGGAACAGTTCGATTATGCCGGCGCCGCCGCCATTGGCGTGGTGATGCTGGCGGCGTCTTTTGTGATGCTTCTGGCCCTGAACGGGCTGCAAGCGTGGGCGGCGAAAAGACGATGATGTGTTCTCTTTCCCTTGTTGGTCGCGCGGCCTACGGAAAACCGCTTCACACTTTTCCTGGCCGACGCTCTGTATGGGCGGCGAAAAGACGATGAGCGCGAGGTTTTCAAATCCCACACAGGACCCGATCCTGCTCCGCCTGGTGCTCAGCGCGATCGCGATCGGCTTTGTTGCCTTGTTCCTGGTGCTGCCGCTGGCGGTGCTGTTCAGGGAAGCCTTTGCGGATGGGCTGGGCAAGGCGTTCCGGGCCATCATCGAACCCGACGCGCTGGCGTCGGTGAAAGTCTCGCTCATGGCCGCCGCCATCGCGGTGCCGCTCAACACGCTCTTCGGCATTTCCGCCGCCTGGGCCGTGGCCAAGTTCGATTTTCCCGGCAAGACCTTCCTGGTCACTCTGATTGATCTTCCCTTCTCGGTTTCACCGGTGGTGTCGGGCCTGATCTATGTGCTGGTGTTCGGGATGCAGGGTTGGCTCGGACCCTGGCTCGCCGGCTACGATATTCACGTCCTGTTCGCGCTGCCTGGCATTGTGCTGGCCACCATGTTCGTGACCTTCCCCTTTGTCGCCCGCGAGTTGATCCCGCTGATGGTGGACCAGGGCCGCGATGAAGAAGAAGCCGCGATCTCGCTGGGGGCTTCGGGCTTTTCCACTTTCTGCCGCGTCACCCTGCCCAATATCAAATGGGGCCTGCTTTATGCGGTGCTTCTCTGCAATGCACGCGCCCTGGGCGAATTCGGCGCAGTGTCGGTGGTATCGGGCCATATCCGTGGCCAGACCAACACCATGCCGTTGCATGTCGAGCTGCTTTACAACAATTACGATTATGTCGGGGCTTTTGCCGTCGCCGGGCTGCTGGCGATGTTGGCGCTGGTCACCCTGACGCTCAAATTCATTCTGGAATGGCGCTATGCCGATGAACTGGCCGCCTCCCACAGGCGTTAGGAAAACATCATGTCGCTGATCATTGATTCCGTCGCCAAGCGTTTTGCCCGCTTTCCCGCCTTGAACGGCGTCAGCCTCACCGCGCCGCAAGGCGCCTTTGTCGCGCTGGTGGGTCCGTCCGGATCGGGCAAGACCACCTTGCTGCGCATCCTGGGCGGGCTGGAACAGGCCGATTCCGGCTCGGTGCGTTTTGCCGATCTCAACTGGCTTGCCATGCCGGCGCGCGAACGCAAGGCGGGTTTCGTCTTCCAACAATATGCGCTGTTCCGGCATATGACGGTGTTCGAGAATATCGCTTTCGGCCTGAAAGTCCGCCCATGGCGGGAGCGTCCCTCCCGCGCCGAGATCAAGGATCGTGTCGCCGAATTGCTGAAGCTGGTGCAGCTCCAGGATCTCGGCACGCGCTATCCCAGCCAATTGTCGGGCGGCCAGCGCCAGCGGGTGGCGTTGGCGAGGGCGCTGGCGATCGAGCCGCGCATGCTGCTGCTGGACGAGCCGTTCGGTGCGCTGGACGCCAAGGTGCGCAAGGAATTGCGCGTCTGGCTGCGCCATATTCACGACCAGGCAGGCGTCACTTCTATCTTCGTCACCCATGACCAGGACGAGGCCTTCGCGGTGGCCGATCTGGTGGCGGTGATGCATGCCGGCCGCATCGAACAATATGGCACCCCGGCCGATGTGCGGCGCGATCCCCATACCCAATTCGTCTCGGAATTCCTTAGCGCGTAGCGGTGATATCCAGCGCCACGGCTTCTGCGATTTTGATTCCGTCCACCGCGGCCGAAAGAATTCCGCCCGCATAGCCGGCGCCTTCGCCCGCGGGATAAAGGCCACCGATATTCAGGCTCTGGAAATTCTCGCCGCGTCCGATCCGGATCGGGCTTGAGGTGCGCGTCTCCACTCCGGTCAGCACGGCGTCATCCATGTCAAAACCCTTGATCTGTTTGCCAAAGGCAATCAGCGCCTCGCGGATCGCGGCAATGGCATAATTCGGCAGGCAGGATGAAAGATCGGTGGGCGTCACGCCGGGCCGATAGGAAGGGACCACGCTGCCCAGTGCGGTGGACGCCACGCCTCTGATGAAGTCGCCGACGCGCTGCGCCGGTGCAGCGTAAGTGCCGCCGCCCGCGGCAAAGGCCTGCGATTCCCAATGCCGTTGCAATTCCATGCCCGCCAGCGGCGAGCCCGGGTAATCCTGCTCCGGCGCGATGCCGACCACGATTCCGGCATTGGCGTTGCGCTCGTTGCGGGAATATTGGCTCATGCCGTTGGTGACCACCCGGCCCGGTTCCGACGCCGCCGCCACCACCGTGCCGCCCGGGCACATGCAGAAACTGTAAACCGCCCGGCCGTTGCTGGCGTGATGCACCAGCCGGTATTCCGCCGCGCCCAGATCCTTCCTGCTTTCGCCGAACTTGGCCTTGTCGATCAGGCCTTGCGGATGCTCGATGCGAAAGCCGATGGAAAAGGGCTTGGCCTCCATCGCCACGCCGCGCTTCAAAAGCATCTCAAACACATCGCGAGCGCTGTGGCCCACCGCCAGCACGACATGGCGAGATGGAATGTCCTCGCCGCTTTCCAGCCGCACGCCCTGTATTGCGTTGTCCGCGATCAGAAGATCGGTGACTTTATTTTCAAATCGGTATTCCCCGCCCAGTTGTTCGATGGTGGCCCGCAGGTGCTCCACCATTCCGACCAGCCGGAAGGTGCCGATATGGGGATGCGCCTCAGTGAGAATTTCCTCCGGCGCGCCGCAGCGGACGAGTTCGGTCAGCACCTTGCGGCCCAGATGGCGCGGGTCCTTGATCTGGCTGTAAAGCTTGCCGTCGGAAAACGTGCCCGCACCGCCTTCTCCGAACTGGACATTGGATTCCGGCGTCAGCACGCTTTTGCGCCACAGCGCCCAGGTGTCCTTGGTGCGTGCCCGCACCTCCTTGCCCCGCTCCAGGATGATGGGGCGGAATCCGGTCTGGGCCAGGATCAGGGCCGCGAACAACCCGCAAGGCCCCGCTCCGATCACCAAAGGCCTGGGGAAATCTTCGCCGGCGGCGCGCGCCACGAATTTGTATTCGGTGTCCGGGGCCGGCCTGATGTGCGGATCTTTCGTCCGCGCCAGCAGCCCGGCTTCGTCCGCCACCGCTATATCAACGGTATAGACATGCTGGACATTTGATTTTCTGCGCGCGTCATGGCCGCGCCGCACCACCCTGAAGCTGAGAAGGGATTCGGCGGGGATGCCCAGTTTTTTCAGGATCGCGAGTTTGAGCGCGTCCTGGGAATGGCCCAGCGGCAGCTTGAGTTCGGTCAGGCGAAGCATGACGGCGGCCTTGTTTGTGAACGCATGCGACAATTGAAGGATTTCAATCTATTATGTAACAAATGTCGGCCTTCGCGTCTTGCGTAGTCCAGGGTGAGTTCAAATGACCTTTTCGCCCAGAGTCCCTTCCCGCGCCGCCACGCTCACCGACGTTGCGCGCGCCGCCGGTGTGGGAGAAAGCACGGCGTCGCGCGTGTTGCGCAACAAGGGGTCTTTTTCCGAAGACGTGCATGACAGGGTTCTGAAGGCGGCCCGCACGCTCAACTATGTGCCCAACCGCATCGCCGGAACGCTCGCCTCCACCGGCTCGCAGTTGATCGGGATCATCATTCCCACCCTGACCACCTCTGTCTTCCCCGATCTTCTGCGCGGCACCAATGCGGCGGTGGAGGCGGCCGGCTTCCATTCGGTGATCGCCGTCACCGAATACGAGGCGGCGCGCGAAGAACAGCTCATCGAATCCATCCTCAGCTGGCGCCCGGCCGGCATACTTATCGCTGGACTGGAGCACACCGACCGGGGCCGCGCCATGCTCAAGGATTCAGGCGTCCGCATCGTCGAGGTGGGCGACATTGACGGGCAGGGCATCGATATCGTGGTGGGCTTTTCAAACTATGCCGTTGGGCGGGTCGTCGCCGAATATCTTCTCAAGCGCAAATACCGGCGTATCGGGTATGTCGGCAATGAAGCCACTCATGATCTGCGCGCCGGCAAACGCTACAAGGCCTTCAAGACCACACTTGCCGCAGCGGGCCTTCAACTGATGGATGAGGAGATCACCCCCGGCCTGTCCTCCATCCAGACTGGCCGTGACGGTCTGGCGCGGCTTCTCAAGCGCGAGCCCGATCTGGACGTGGTCTATTTCGCCAATGACGATATGGCGATCGGCGGCTATTTTCATTGTCTGGCGTCGGGCATTTCCGTGCCCGACCGGCTGGGCCTTTTCGGCCATAACGGCCTGGATATCGGCAGGCTGGCACCCCAGCCGCTCTCCACCATCCGCACACCGCGCGGTATAGTGGGTGAGATCGGAGCCAAACTTCTCTTGTCGCGCGCACCCTCCCAGGTCATCGATCTGGGATTCGAATTGTTTGAGGGAATGACGACTTAACCATTGAAAATATTGTATAATATAAGATACTTGATTTGGTTTGGCAGCGCTGCCAAACTGCCTTCGGCCCGGAGTATTCTCTCATCAGGCTGTGTTTCCCCTAACCCCTATGAGCGAAATTGGAGCTGAACCGCCAGATTGGCCATTCCCCGGCGAATTTGGACGGCTTGCGCCGGCGAAAGCCGGCGCCCTTTTTTTTGTCTCCAAGACCCGATAGCAGAAGCGGTGTAGGTACGGCCTGCATCGGAAAATTTTGTTCGCTGCCGGGGCGCGTACGCGGGTTGGTTTGAGTGAAAGTGATATCCACGCCATGAGGCGTCTGCGCAAGACCAAGATTGTCGCCACGCTGGGACCGGCCTCCAACACGCCGGAGAAGATGCGCGCCCTGTTCGAAGCGGGGGTGGATGTTTTCCGCATCAATATGAGCCATACCGACCACGCCATGCTGGCGCGCATGGTAAGCGATTTGCGCGCTCTCTCTGAGACGTTGGGGCGGCCGATCGGCATCCTGGTCGATCTTCAAGGCCCCAAGATTCGTCTCGGCATCATACCCGGCGGCGCGCGCATGCTGGTCGAAGGCGAAAAGGTGCGGCTGGTGCTGGGCGAGAACAGCGGCAGGCCGGACGAGATCCCCATTCCCCATCCGGAAATATTCCAGGCGATCAAGCAGAAACATGCCCTGTTGATCGACGATGGCAAGGTGCGCCTCAGGCTTCTCAAAAAGGCCGACGCCTTCGCCGAGGCGATCGTGGAAGTGGCGGGCGAGATCAAGAATCGCAAGGGCGTCAACATGCCCGACACGCTACTGCCGATGTCTGCGATGACGCCCAAGGACCGCCGCGACCTCGACGCGGCGCTGGCGATTGGCGTGGACTGGATCGCGCTCAGTTTTGTGCAGCGGCCCGAAGACGTCGCCGAGCTCAAGGCCATTGTGGCCGGACGCGCCGGGGTACTGGCGAAAATCGAAAAGCCCAAGGCGCTGCAAAGCCTGGAAGGAATTCTGGAATTGGCCGACGCCCTGATGGTGGCGCGCGGCGATCTGGGAGTCGAGATGCCGCTGGAGGCGGTGCCCGGCCTTCAGAAGCGCATCGTGCGGGCTGCGCGCAAGGCGGGCAAACCGGTGGTGGTGGCGACGCAGATGCTGGAATCCATGATCCAGTCGCCGATGCCCACCCGCGCCGAAGTCTCGGATGTCGCCACCGCAATCTATGACAGCGCCGATGCGGTGATGCTTTCGGCGGAATCGGCGTCCGGCGCCTATCCGGTCGAGGCCGTCGAAACCATGGACCGCATTGCCCGCCAGGTGGAACAGGATCCGCTTTATCAGCAGATTATCGAGGCCCAGCGCCACGCGCCCGAAGCCACCACCGCGGACGCGATCATGGCGGCGGTGCATGCGGTGACCGGCACCATCCAGGCCCGGGCCATCATCTGCTGGACCAACACCGGCACCACCGCGCTGCGCGCCGCACGCGAGCGATCGCCCGCGCCGATCATCGCGGTGACGCCCAGCCTGGAAACCGCGCGCCGGATGGCGCTGGTCTGGGGGCTGCATTGCCTGACCTCGGAAGAGGTTTTCAATCTGGACGATTTGGTAGATCGCGCCCTGGCATTCGCCGAGAGCGAGGGCTTTGCCGTCAAGGGCGAGCATGTGGTGATCACCGGCGGCGTACCGCTGGGCGTCACCGGCGCCACCAACATGCTTCGCGTCGCCGTGGTCGGCGCGAAGTGATCGATTCACAGATGCGGAGCGAACAGCCGGCAATGCGCGTCCTGATAGCCTGCGATTCATTCAAGGATGCCTTGCCTGCGGACCAGGTTTGCCGCGCCATCGCCAGGGGCCTGCTCAGGACCCATCCGGGCGTGCAGGTGAGCGAGATGCCGCTGTCCGATGGCGGCGAAGGCGTGCTGGATATCATGCGCCGAACCTTGTCCCTGCGGCCGGTCGCGCTTGAGGTCGCTGATCCGCTGGGCCGGCCGGTGATGGCGTCCTATGGCATCTCCGCCGACGGCGAAACGGCGGTGGTTGAGATGGCCGGGGCGTCCGGCTTGCAACTCTTGTCTCTTGAAGAGCGCAACCCGCTTCTCACCTCGACCTTCGGCACCGGGCAGCTTCTGGCCGCTGCCCGGACTCATGGGGCGAAACGCGCCCTGCTTGGGATCGGCGGCAGCGCCACCAATGATGCGGGTGTCGGCGCGGCGGCGGCGTTGGGCTGGCAGTTCCTGGATGAGAAAGGCAAGCCGGTAAAACCGGATGGCGGCAATCTTCTGAATATCGCGCGCATCATCCCGCCCGTCGAAATGCCGTTCGCGCGGATGGACGTGCTTTGCGATGTCACCAATCCGCTCTACGGCCCCACCGGGGCGGCCTGGATCTATGGCCACCAGAAGGGCGGCAACGATCAAAGCCTCGCCCAGCTGGATGCGGGGCTTCGCCATATCGCAGCCCTGGTGGAAAAACAGACGGGCCGCAAGGGGCTGGCCGAGACGCCGGGGGCGGGCGCCGCCGGGGGCATGGGCTTTGGCGCGCTTGCCTTTATGAATGCGACACTCAAGCGCGGCATCGACATGGTGCTGGACCTGGTTGGCTTTGACGCGGCGGCGGCGCGCGCCGACCTCATCATTACCGGTGAAGGTCACCTCGATGGCCAAAGCGCCCAGGGAAAACTCATTCAAGGCGTCTGCGCCCGGGCGGGAAAAGTGCCGGTGATCGCGCTGGCTGGAAAATTGTCCATCAGTCCGGAACAGATCAAATCCATCGGTCTTGCAGCCGCCTATTCGATCAACACGGCGGAACGTCCGCTGCCCGAAATGCTGGCCGCGACGGCGGAGAATCTTGAGAAAACAGCGGCAGCGCTTTTGCGCCGCCTGGAAGATGATGGCGCGGGTTCTGTTTTAACACTGCTCCATGCGCATGCTCCCAACTGTTAGGCCCAGCTTGATTTATGATGGCGCCGCTGCCAGTCTTGCGAAAGAAAAAAGACCCGCGCAACAGGCGCACCAGGAGGTACGTTCCATGAGATATTTGCTTTCGGCTGCCCTGTGTGCCGGCGTGTCGCTGGCCGCCATACCCGCTTTCGCGCAAGCCACGGAAGACGCCGTTGCCGGCGGCGGCAAATTTCCTCTCGCCGCGCGCGCAGGCGAAGACAGCGGCGCGGCGTTGAAGGCGCCGCCGGGCGCGGCCAATCAGGGGCCTTTCGACATGAACAAATGGAAGTATGGCCCGACTTGGGATGCGCCGGCCGGCAGCAAGTTGTGGAATCCGGCCAAGATCAAGTTGATGCAGGGCGGCAAGGTCACCGGCGGCACGGTGTTCTATGCCAAGGACGGGCAGACCTATTGCGCCATGGCCAATGCCGGATACGACTTCATCTGGACCGAGATGCAGCATTCCGAGCACAATTGGCAGGATGTGACCGACATGTGGTCCCAGTGCCCGCATGCCAAGGCGGTGCCCGGCGCGCGCGTTCCCAATGCCAATGAATTCGACGAACAACATGCGCTGGATGACGGCGCGCTGGTGCTGGTGGTCCCTACAGTCCGTTCCGCGGCCGAAGCCAAGGAGGCGGTCAAATGGGCCTATTTCCCGCCGCTCGGCGGGCGCAGCAATGGCGGCGGCCCGGCTTTCACCCCGGCCTTCTGGGGCAATGTCCCCGGCGGCTACCGCAACACCATCAACGACAATCTGGTGCTGGTCCTGATGATCGAGACGCTGGACGGCCTCAAGGATGTCAACCAGATCGCCAGCACGCCGGGTGTCAGCGCCATCTTCGCCGCCTCCGGCGATCTGGGCAATTTCTCCGGCTACAAGCAGGGCGATCCCGATTATGAGCGGGCGATCAACATCGTCCATGACGCGGCCCTCAAGGCGCATGTGCGTCTGTGCGGTCCCTTCGCCTGGGTTGACCGTCCCGACTTCACCTGCTTCCAGAACACTTCTGAAGGCGGCGCCATCGCGGCGGGCGTGAAGGTCGAACTGGGCGCGCTGGCCAACACGCAGGGCAAACCCGAAGTCGGCCCCTTTGCCGCTGCGGCGCGTATCAACTGAGGCGGCGATCCTTGCGATACCGGAACGCGATGGCGGTTGATCATCGTTGTTACTAAATATATATAACGACTTTCGATGACTGGGAGATTCCGATGAAAAGCCTGAAATCCTTGTTTTTGCTGGTCCCGCTCGTGGCAGCGCTTCCGGCCGCGGCGCAGAACGCTGCGCCCGCCACCCCGCCGCCGCCTTTCACGCTGACCAGCACATCTTTCGAGGATGGCGGCGTCATTCCCGACAAATACACTCAGGCAAGCCCGGCGCCCGTTTCGCCCGCGCTGGCCTGGGACAATACGCCCGCCGGCACCGTCAGCTTTACTCTCATCATGCACGATCCCGACAACGCGCCGCAGAAAAAGATTGAAGACACTCTGCATTGGATGATGTTCAACATTCCCGGCACGACGCATGCGCTGGCCGAGGGCCAGCCGGCGGTGGCGCAATTGCCCGATGGCAGCATCCAGGGCAAGACGCGCGCAATCGGCTTCATGGGGCCGGGCGCGCGCGGCATCTATCACCACTACACGATCGAGCTTTTCGCGCTGGACAACAAACTCGATCTCGGCCCTGACGCCACCCGCGCCCAGGTCATGGCGGCGATCGACGGCCACATCCTCGGCAAGGCGGTCATTGAGGGACGCTTCCATAGGTAGGCGATAGCCCGCCGCATTGCGCCTCGCCCAAGCTCGGCGCGCTGGCTTAGATTTTCTTGGCGAGCGCAGCGAGACTAGAAAATCTTGCCCTATCCGAGCAGAGCGAGGATGCGTCGCAGGCTGCCGTATTGCGCCTCGCCCAAGCTCGGCGCGCTCGCCGCTCAAATTGGTCCGCAGGATCAATTTGCCCCGCCTACGGCGGGTCGCGGCTCTCACTGCGCCGCGGCCGAATGCTCCGGGTCCAGGATATTGAGCGATGACGCTATCCCATGGATGGAAATACGCCCTGACATGCCCTCGCCGGTGAAGGCGGTGCGGTGCCAGCGGCCCGCCGGGGCATAAAGCACATCGCCCGGTTCGGCGGCGGCGATGAAAGGCACGCCTTCGGTCAGAAGACTCAAATGGCCGTCCAGGACGAAAAAGAATTCGGCGGAGCCGTCATGGAAATGGCCGGGATCGCTGTCCGGCGGCCTCGGGACGCCGGGGCCGCGGATGAGGTTGGCCGCGGTTTCGCTGTCATGCGCAAAGCCCGCCGGCGCCCTTCCGCCGCCTTCCATGATCTCTTTGTCGAAATCCACATAGGGTTTGACGCCGGCGCCATAGCCCACGGGCCCGCCCGTGATCGCCGTGCGCAAATAGGATTTTCCTTTGACCGGTGTGGGCGTTTCGCCGATGGGATAAAGCGGCGTGGAGCGAGTGTGGCTGACTTCAAATCGCAACGACGGTGCATCGCCCACCGTCTCCATGCTGAAGGCGGTGCGCGCCGGCACGCTCACAACGAAGTTGTGGGATGCGACAAAGGGTTCCTGTCCCTGGATGGTGAAACGGATTTGCCCCGCCTCGACCACCCAGAAAATGCTGCTGTCCGCATACAGCATGGTTTTGGTTTTCTCGCCCGGCGCCATCTGGATGTATTGCGCCGACAGGCCGATCGGATCGCGCACCACCGGCTGCGACCAGCTTTTCTGCCCGGCATGGCGGCTCAAGATTTCGGCAAGTTTCCAGTGCGGCCGGTTGGGCGCGATAAAGGGCGATGACTCCGGCTTGGCCGCCCAGACATAAGTCATGGCGGGCGCCGGCCGCGCCCCGGCCGCCGCGGCCGGTGCGACCGGTGCGGGAACTTCGGTTTGGGCGGAAGCCGCCATGGTAAAAGCCGCCAGAACCGCCAGCGGCGCAACCAATCCCGCGATGCGCATGATACCCCTCATTTTTCTGCCCAGGTCATCCTAGACATGACAGTCCGTCATTCCCAGACACGGTTTACCGCCCATATCGCGCCAGAATCTTCGCTCGCGCTTGATTCAAGATGGCAGCGCTGCCAAGATGCACAAGCTAAATTGGGCAGGGACACACGCCAAGAGGCGTGACCAAAATTCGACGGGAGGAATGCATGAAATCCAAGATTCTTTTGGCTGCGTTGAGCGCGGCGTTGCTGGCGGGCACCTGCGCGGCCTATGCGCAGGATGACGCGGCGACCGGCGGCCTGGACAGTTTTCC
>Ga0210402_10000328_pt1 | contig 54530 bp, 55 predicted proteins | sample IncBWC7MmetaG_FD_161055 | JGI IMG/M metagenome (GOLD analysis project Ga0210402, IMG submission 161055) | Forest soil microbial communities from Barre Woods Harvard Forest LTER site, Petersham, Massachusetts, United States - Inc-BW-C-7-M | ecosystem: Environmental > Terrestrial > Soil >... | reverse complement strand
CGCGCTGGAACATGCTTTTCGCCTGATGCAGGTGGCGCAAAGCCGGGCGCGGGGCGAAATCGCGCGCCTGGTGCGCGCCGCGCTCAAAGAAGGTCATCTGGACATCATCGCGGTGGGCGGCGACGGCACCATCAACGAAGCCATCAACGGCTTTTTCGAGAATGGCGCGCCGGTGTCGCCGGACGCGGTGTTTGGCTTTGTTTCTCCCGCCGGCGATTTTCGCCGCACCTTCGGCATTCCGGCGAATTATGACGCCGCGATCGCGCGGCTGAAACAGGCGCGCATCCGCCGCCTGGATGTCGGACATGTGGCCTGTCTTTCGCTGAAAGGCGAACCGGTCAGCCGCTATTTCGTCAATGTCGCGTCCTTCGGCCTGTCCGGCCGCATGGCGGCAAAACTCAATCGCGCCCGCATCGCCAGGCTCTTCGGCGGCGCTTTCGCTTATGCCTTCCATGCCGCCGCCGCGCTTATCGGCTGGCGTGCCCAGCGCGTCAGGCTGTTCACCGATGCCGGTTATGACGAAATCGCCGGCATCACCAATGTCGCGGTGGCCAATGGCCGCTGGTTCGGCGGCGGGCTTCGGGTGGCGCCGGGCGCCGAACCGGGCGACGGCTTGTTCGAGATTGTGGTGATGGGCGGTGCACCGCGCCGGCGTCTCATCACTCTCTTGAAATCCTGGCGGGCCGGCGCGCCGCCCTCCGATCCGCAACTGCGGCGGGTGCGGGCCACCCATCTGACGGCGGCGCCGACGGTAGACACAAAAGGCGCGGTTTTTGTCGAAACCGATGGCGAATGTGTCGGTCTGTTGCCCGCCACGTTCCAGATTTTGCCGGGGGCGATAAATTTGCGCTGCTGATGCAGGCGGATCACGATTTCTGGACTAGGCCTTGTCGAGCGCCCGCGCCACCGCCGCCGCCGCGTCCGCCACCGCCGCATGCGCCTGGGGCAGCACGCTCTGCAGATAGATGAAGCAATGTACCATTTCGCCATAATCAGCGACCGTCACGCGCACCCCTGCCGCCTTCAGCTTCTGAGCATAGGCCAGGCCCTGGTCATGCAGCGGATCGTAACCTCCCAGCATCACATAGGCGGGCGGCAGGCCGGACAAATCCCTGGCATGCAGCGGCGAGATTTTGGCGGAGCTGCGGTCAGCGCCCGGCGGCAGGACCTGGGCATGGCACCATTCGATGGTCTGTTTTTCCAGGAAATAGCCCACGGCGTAGCGGTCCATCGAACCCGAGTTGGCGGCCAGATCGGTGACGGGAAAAAGCAGCAGCTGGAAGGCAATCTTGAAACCGCCTTGCTCCTTCATGTTCTGGGTGACCAAGGCGGCCAGATGTCCGCCGGCGGAATCGCCGCCGATGGCGATGCGGCCCGCGTCTATGCCCAGCGAAGGCGCATTCTCGAAAATCCAGCGCGTTGCCGCGAAGGCGTCGTCCAGAGGCGCAGGCCATTTGTTCTCGGGCGCGATGCGATACTCCACTGCCACCACCACGAAGCCGCCCTCATGGGCGAACATGCGGCACAAACCGTCATGGGTGTCCAGATCGCCGACCACGAAACCGCCGCCATGAAAATAGACCAGCGCCGGATAGGCCGAGCCGCCGGTTGCGACGGGTGCGTAAACCCGGGCACGGATGTCGCCCGCAGGCCCGGGAATGACGATGTTCTGAATCTTGCCGACCGGGACGTCCTTGGGTCCCACCATGCTCATCATGTGCGCGAAGGTCTGGCGGCCCAGAGACAGCGGCATTTCCCACATCTTCGGACGCGGCATAGCCGACGCCTGGTCGAGAAATGCTTTCACCATGGGATCGAGGGGCATAAGGGTCCTTGAAGAGGCGCCCCTGAAGCTAACGCATTTGAGATTGTTTATCTCCCCCCTCTGTCCGCCGGACTTGCCGGGAGAAAGATGGGATGCGCTTCGGAAATCAGTGAATTGTGATTGTCGCGCCCGGATCAATGCGGTGCGCGGCGATGTCGCCCAGCATCACCAGCAGCAGGAACCAGAAATAGGCCCGGTCGCCGGCGCCTTCCGCCTCAAACGACATCACCGCGCGCCAAGCATAGTCGCAGGCGTCATCGCCATATTCTTCTGCAAAATCGGAAGCGAGCCGGTACATGTCCCGGGTCGTCAATTGGGTTGTCGTCATCGCCATGCCCCCTCAAGGCGTCCATTTGAGCATGACAATGTTAGCGGAGCCTTAACCCTCGACGACAGTTTTTTCTTATAATTTTCATAGAGTTGCCAAGAACTACACTTCGTATGCGTGGTTTGCTATGTTCCCCGCCTTTGGCGCCGTATTTTGGCGCGGGGTTTCACATGCGTGGCAAAAGTGTTCTTCTGATTATCGGCGGCGGCATTGCGGCCTATAAATCGCTCGACCTGATTCGCCGCCTCGCCGAACGGGGGGTGGGTACGCGCGCCATCCTGACCAAAGCGGGGGCGGAATTTGTCACGCCGTTATCGGTCTCGGCGCTGACAGGCGAAAAAACCTTCCAGGACCTGTTCAGCCTGACCGATGAGTCCGAGATGGGCCATATCGAATTGTCGCGCGCTGCCGATTTGGTGGTGGTGGCGCCGGCAACAGCCGACCTGATGGGCAAGCTGGCGGCGGGTCTGGCCAGCGATCTGGCATCCACCGCCCTCCTCGCCACCGACAAGAAGATATTGATGGCGCCAGCCATGAATGTGCGGATGTGGCAAAGCCCGTCCGTCGCACGCAGCTTTGAACAACTGAAGAAAGACGGCGTGTGGTTCGTGGGCCCCAATGAGGGCGACATGGCCTGCGGCGAATTTGGCCCCGGCCGCATGGCCGAGCCGATGGAAATTTTGGCCACCATAGAAAAAGCGTTAGGCGCTGAAGGACCCCTCACCGGCATGCGCGCCCTTGTGACCGCCGGCCCGACCCGCGAGCCGGTCGACCCGGTGCGGTTCCTGGCCAATCAATCCTCGGGCAAGCAGGGTTATGCCATCGCCGATGCCCTGGCCCGGGCGGGAGCGGAGACGCTGTTGGTTTCCGGCCCTGTGTCCCTCGCGCCGCCGGTTGGCGTGAAACTCATGCGCGTCACCACGGCACGGGAAATGCTGGCGGCCTGCGAAGCCAGCCTGCCCGCCGATGTGCTGGTGATGGCGGCGGCGGTGGCCGACTGGCGGCCCGACATCGCGGCCAACAGCAAGATCAAGAAAAGCACCGCCAAATTTGCAACCGAAAGAGTGGTGCCACTGATCAAGCTGGTGGAGAATCCCGATATCCTGGCCACCCTATCCCAGCATGCGTCACGCCCGCGCCTGGTGATCGGTTTTGCCGCCGAGACCGACGATGTGGTGGAAAACGCCGTCGCCAAGCGGCTGCGCAAAGGCGCCGACTGGATCATCGCCAATGACGTTTCGGCCAATACCTTGGGTGAATCGGTTATGGGGGCTGAACGCAACCGCGTTCACCTGATCAGCGCCGCTGGCGTGGAAGACTGGCCGGAGATGACCAAGACGGAAGTGGGCCTGCGTCTTGCCGCCCGCATCGCCAGCCAGCTGAAGGGCGCGGCATGAAGGTTGGCATCAAGAAACTGGCTCATGGGGAGGGCCTGGCGCTGCCTTTCTATGCCACCGCCGGCTCGGCCGGGCTGGACCTTCTGGCGGCGGTGGAGACGGACATCGAACTTCTTCCCGGCGCGCGCCTGGCGGTGCCTTGCGGCATCGCCGTCGAATTGCCGCCGGGGGTGGAAGCCCAAATTCGGCCGCGCTCGGGCCTTGCCCTCAACCATGGCATCACCTGCCTCAATGCGCCGGGCACGATCGACAGCGACTATCGCGGCGAGATCAAGGCGATCCTGATCAACCATGGCGACAAGCCATTCCGGATCACGCGTGGCGCCAAGATCGCCCAGATGGTGATTGCGCGCCACGAACAGGCTGAACTGGTGGAAAGTCAGGCCTTGGGCGAAAGCGCGCGTGGGGCCGGCGGCTTCGGCTCAACCGGCCTGATGTCGGAAAAAGCGGGCGTGAAGTCATGATGCTGCGCCTGTCCCGCAAGACTCTGCTGGCGCTGGAGGCGGTGATCGACATTGCCTTCAACGCCCGTCCCGAGCCGGTGCAGGCCAAGGAAATCACGTCCCGCCAAGGCGTGCCGCAGCGTTATCTGGAACAGGTGATGCAGCAGCTGGTCCGCGCCGGCATCCTCAAAGGCGTGCGCGGACCGCGGGGCGGCTACCGTCTCGCCCGTGAGCGCCGCCGCATTTCCGTGGGCGATGTGGTGCGGGTGGCCGAAAGCATCGAGGATGCCGAGGAAGAAAAAATCCGTCCCCGCTCCGATCTGGGCCTGCGCATTGTCGCGCCGCTGATCCAGACCCTGCAGGACGATGTGATGGCGCGGCTGGACTCGGTCACCATCGAAGACCTATGCCAGCGGGCCCGCAGCCAGGGCGTCGATGCCGACCAGGGCGTAAGCGCCGATTTCACCATCTGAGGAAACCATGCCGAAAAACAAACCTGGACGCGGCCGCATCTACAACGACATAACCGAGACCATCGGCGACACGCCCCTGGTGCGCATGCTGCGCATGCCAAAAGAGGCGGGCGTCAAGGCCGACATCCTGCTCAAGCTGGAATTCTTCAATCCGCTTTCCTCGGTCAAGGACCGCATCGGCGTGGCGATGATCGAAGCGCTGGAGAAAGACGGCATCATCACGCCGGGCAAGAGCACCCTGGTCGAGCCCACCAGCGGCAATACCGGTATCGCGCTAGCTTTTGTCGCCGCCGCCAAGGGCTATCGGCTGATCCTGGTGATGCCGGAATCCATGTCGCTGGAACGGCGCAAGATGCTTTTGATTCTGGGGGCGCAGCTGGAACTGACCGAGGCCGCCAAGGGCATGAAGGGCGCCATTGCCCGCGCCCATGAGATCGTGGCCAGCATTCCCAATTCGGTGATCCCGCAGCAATTTGAAAATCCGGCCAATCCCGACATCCATCGCCGCACCACGGCCGAGGAAATCTGGAACGACACCGAAGGCAAGATTGATATCGTAATCTCGGGTGTCGGTACCGGCGGCACCATCACCGGCGTGGGCCAGGTGCTGAAGGCCAGAAAGCCCTCGGTAAAAATGATCGCGCTGGAGCCGGAAGACAGCCCGGTGCTGTCGGGCGGCCAGGCCGGACCCCACAAGATTCAGGGCATCGGCGCGGGTTTTGTCCCCACCATCCTGGATCGAAAAGTGATTGACGAAGTCATCACCATCTCCAACGAGACGGCGCTGGAAACCGCGCGCCGGGCCGCCAAGCTGGAAGGCATTCCGGTGGGCATTTCCTCGGGCGCCGCCATCGCCGCGGCGCTGGAAGTGGGGGCGCGGCCGGAAAATGCCGGCAAGACCATTGTGGCGATCATTCCCTCCTTCGCGGAGCGCTATCTTTCGACGGCATTGTTTGAGGGATTGTGATCCGACCGTTCAACGACGGGCTGAAAAATGGTTTTGGCCGATTCAATTGAAGAAGACGCACTGGATTTAAGACCAGACGCAAGGCTGCCGCTGGGCGTAATTTACGGCGGCTGGGGGGCATTCCAAAAGCGTTGTGAAAATGCCGTTCTGATCGGCATCCCCCTTCTCGGCGCCTTGATCACGCCGTTTTGGTTTTTTTGGCACCCCTTGGGTTGGATCGAGGCCGGTGCATTTATTCTAAGCTACGCCATTGTGGGATTTGGGGTGGGAATCGGTCTGCACCGTTTCTTTTCCCATAGAAGCTTTCGAGGCCGCCGGTGGCTTGGTCTGGGTTTAGGCATTGCGGGCTCTATGGCGTTCCAAGGCTCTGTTCTTCGCTGGATCGCCGATCACAGGCGGCACCACGCCGCCACCGATCGCTGTGGCGACCTCCATAGCCCGTATGTCGATTGCCATTGCGATCACTCGGGATCGTGGCGCGGACTGCTCCATGCGCACATTGGCTGGATGTTTGACGAAAGCGTGACGCAGTATGAAGTCTATGCCAAGGATTTGTTGTGCGACCCCCTGATCATGTTCCTCCACCGAACACATTGGGCGTGGCCGACTCTTTTATTGGCGAGTGTGTGGTCCTTCGGCTTTGTTTCTGGCGGGATGGATCATGCCTGGGGCTGCCTGCTGTTTGCCGGCTGTTTTAGGACATCTCTATTCCATAATGTGGTGTGGGCGGTGAATTCTGTCGGCCATACCTATGGCTATCAGTCATACCCGCTGAAGAATAACAGCAAGAACAATTTCATTCTGGCTTTGCTGACTTTCGGGGAGGGTTGGCACAATAATCACCATCGGTTCCCTCGTTCGGCCTTTCACGGTTTGACGCCAAAAGAGATTGATGTCAGCGGCCTTATTATAAAATTCCTGGAACGCATGGGGTGGGCAACCGAAGTGATACGTGTGCCCGGCTCGCGGTCTGCTCAGGCGAACATGATCGGGGACTGATAATTCTCAGATCCTTCGATCACCTATCTCGAAGCTTGCCAGCACATCCGGCCTATCGGTGCAGATCGCATCCAATCCCAGCGCGATCAGGTTTTTCATGTCCGCCGGCTCGTTGACTGTCCAGGCCCCAACCTGAAGCCCCAGCGTTCGGGCATGGGCGACATTTTCCGGCGTGGCGTTGTGATACTCCGCGAACCAGCCATTGGCTCCGGAGGCGGCGATGCCGTCCAGTATCGGTTTCACATCGCCGTCCAATTTGTCGGTGGTGAACCAGCAGCGCGCGTCCGGCGCAAGTTCCTTGACGCGGCCGAGACCCCGCCAGTCGAAACCGACAAAGATGGTACGGTCGAGATAGGATTCCATCACCGTCAGCGCCTCCTCCGCCAAAAGCTCGGGGTTGCCCGAATCCGGGTCCCGCGAGGTCTTCAGCTCGACAAACAACAGGAAATCCCAGCGCGACTCCTTTGCCCGCGCCAGCACCGCTTCCAGGCTGGGAATGCGCTCGCCTTCGGCGGCAACCAGCTTGGGATGCGCCTTCGCATAGACGCTGCCCGGATCGGGGCGGCCAATATCATAGGCCTGCAGCGCGGCGAAGCTTAAGTCCTTGATGACCGGCGTCTGGCCGCTGAGCCAGCCGCCGGCATAACGCGTCAGCGCCGGATTGAGCCGGAAATCGTGATGCACCACCACTACGCCGTCAGCGGAAAGCTGTACGTCCAGTTCCGCCCCGTCGCAGCCGCGCGCGATAGCGGCGGAAAACGCTGCCAGCGTATTTTCCGGCCTAAGGGCCGCCCCGCCCCGATGCGCAATATTGCGTGTTTTCCCCACCGCGTAGAATTAAGCGGAGTCGGCCCCCAGATGCCAGTTGCCCTGCAGCCCCGGCATGTCCAGGGCGCGATTGACTTGGCCCCTGACGGAGCGTAGCGCGGCGCTCCATGAACGCGCCCGATCTGATAAGTCCCGGTCCTCGCATTTCCGGCCCCCGCCAAGGCGCCTGGATGGCGGAGGTGCGGGAGTTGTTGCGCCTGGCTTTGCCGCTGGCCGCGACCCAGCTGGCCCAGATGATCATCTTGGCCACCGACACCGCAATGCTGGGCCATTTCAGCAAGGATGCGCTGGCCGCCGCCGCCCTCGGCAACACGGTTTTCTTCATGGCCTGGCTCATGGGCAGCGGCCTGCCGATGGCGCTGTCGCCGGTGATCGCCCATATCCAGGGCGAACATGGCGCGAAAAATGCCGGTGGCGGCAAACCGCACGACCGGGGAGACGTGCGGATAGCGGTGCGCATGGGACTGTGGTCGGTGATGCTGGCCGCGCCGCCCCTGTTTATCATGCTGCTGTTCACCCGTCCGATACTGATCGCGCTGGGCCAGGAGCCGCGGCTGGCGGCGGACGCTGCCCTTTTTACGTCTGCGCTTGCCTTCGGTCTGCCCTTCGCCATGGCGTTCCAGGTGTTGCGCAGTTTTTCCACAGCCTTGTCGCGCGCCGTGCCGCCCATGATCGTGATGGTGCTGGCCATTCTGTTCAATGCGGCGGGCGATTACGCCCTGATCTTCGGCCATTTCGGGTTGCCGCAACTGGGGCTCTGGGGGGCAGGGCTGGCGAGCGCAAGCTCCAACCTGTTCAGCTTTGTGGTGATGCTGGCGATCAGCCTCACCGCCCCGGGACTGAAGCCCTATCGCATCCTGCACCGTCTGGCACGGCCCCATTGGAAGACCCTGGCCGAATTGTTTCGCCTGGGCCTGCCGATCGGCATGACCATGGTGTTTGAAGTGTCGCTGTTCAACGGTGCCACCCTGGCGATGGGCGCCTTCGGCATCGCCTCCATCGCGGCGCATCAGATCGCCATCACCATCCCGTCCCTCACCTTCATGGTGCCGCTGGGCATCGGCCTGGCCGCCACGGTGCGGGTGGGACTGGCGGCGGGTGCTGGCGACGCCAAAGCGGCCCGCCGTGCCGGTTTCACCGCCATCGGCATGGGGGCGGTCTTCATGTGCGCCACCGCAGTGCTGCTGCTGCTGTTTCCCCGCGCCATCGCAACCCTGTGGCTGCCCGATATCGCCGGCAACCGCGAGGTACTCGCGCTGGCGGTATCCTTCCTGCATGTCGCCGCCGCCTTCCAGCTTGCCGACGGGTTGCAGGTGACAGCTTCGCTGAGCCTGCGCGGGCTGAAAGATGCGCGCATGCCGATGTGGCTGGCGGGCGCGTCCTATTGGCTGGCCGGCGCGCCGATGTGCGCGCTCCTGGGATTTGGTTTCGGGCTCCAGGGTTTCGGCATCTGGCTTGGCCTGGCGTTCGGGCTGTTCGTGGCCGCGTTGCTGCTCACCACCCGCTTTGTGTTGCTGTCAAAACGCCCCCTTCCAGTGCAATAGCAGCGCGCCCGCGATCAAGGTCAGAAGCCCGATCAACACAATATAAAGCGGCCGATTGCGACGATCCTGCTCGCGCGCGATCTGCAGGGCGGTGTCGGGATGCAGGCGCACACCGCCTTCCGCCACCATTTGCGATAATCCTTCCGCATTCTTGATCAGTTGCGGCAGGTCCTGCGCCAGCCTGCCCAGGGCGCTAATGCCTTCGGCGGCGCGCGCCAGCCGCGCCTCCGGTCCCAGATTGTCGCTCACCCAGCGTTCCGCCACCGGGCGCGACGCCTCCCAAATGTCGAAATCCGGATCCAGACTGCGCGCCACGCCCTCCACCACCACCATGGTTTTCTGCAGCAGCACCAGCTGCGGCTGGGCCTGCATGTCGAAGCGGCGGGTGGTCTCGAACAATTGGCCCAGTAGCCGCGCCATCGAAACATCGCGGGCGCTCTTGCCGAAAATCGGTTCGCCGATGGCGCGCAAGGCCTGGGCAAACGTCTCCATGTCATGCTGCGGCGGCACGAAGGCGACATCGTAATGAATCTGCGCCACCCTGGCATAGTCGCGCGCCAGGAATCCCGCCAGCGTGACCGCCATGAAACGGCGCATGGGCGCATCCAGGCGGCCCATGATGCCGAAATCCACCGCCACCAGACGGCCCTCGGAGTCCACAAAGAGATTGCCGGGATGCATGTCGGCATGGAAGAAACCGTCGCGCAGCGCCTGGCTGAGAAAAGAGCGCACCAGCGTCAGGGCGATTTTTTTGGGATCATGGCCCGCGGCGCGCAGCGCCGCCACATCGCGGATCGGGGTGCCCTCGATCCACTCGCTGGTCAGCACTCGGGCCGAAGTGCGCGTCCAGTCCACATGCGGCACGCGGAATTCGCTGTCGCCGCGGGTGCGCTCATAAAGTTCCGAGGCGGCTGCGGCTTCCATGCGCAGATCCAGCTCCAGCGCCACCGACGCCGCCAATGTTTCGACAAGCGCGGAAAAACGCAGGCGCCGCGCTTCCGGCGACAAACGCTCCGCCATGCGGGCGAACAGCGAAAATGCTTTGAGATCGCGGGAAAATTCGGTCTCGATGCCGGGCCTGAGCACTTTTACCGCCGCTTGCGCCCCCTCACTGGTGACGGCCTTGTGGACCTGGGCAATGGAGGCGGCGGCGATGGGCGGGCCAAAGGCGGAAAACAGCGTTTCCACCTTCTTGCCGAATTCCTGTTCGATCACGCAGCGCGCCGCCGCATCAGGGAAAGGCGGCAACCGGTCCTGCAGATGCTCCAATGCCCGGCCGACATCCTTGCCCACAATATCGGGCCGCGTCGCCAGCATCTGACCCAGCTTGATATAAGCGGGACCCGACCGCTCCAGCAGTTGGGCCAGCCGCCGGGGTTGCGCACGGCCGTTTCGGACGCGCAGCGCGGCCAGCGCCACGCGGCTGGCGGGCAAAAGCCGGACAAAGTTGGAGAGGAAAATCATTCCTAAAGTCGCCAGGCCGAATGCATCGCGGCGATGCCGCCAGAGAGCGTACGCACCTTCACCTGGTCCAGCCCCGCTTCGGCGATCATGTGGGCAAACTCTGCCTGGGGCGGAAAGCGGCGGATGCTTTCGGCGAGATAGCGATAGGATTCTTCATCTCCCGCCACCAGGCCGCCGATCCTGGGCAACAGCTTGAAGGAATAGGCGTCATAGAGCGTGTCCAGGCCCGGCACTTCGACCTTGGAGAATTCCAGGCAGAGAAAACGTCCGCCCGGCTTCAAGACCCGCCGCGCCTCGCGCAGGACCGCGTCTATGTGCGTCACATTGCGAATCCCGAAGGCGATGGTATAGGCGTCGAAATGCCCGTCCGGCACCGGCAGCTTCTCGGCGTCGCCGTAAATCCATTGAATGGACTTCTGGCTTTTTTCCTCCGCGCGGCGCACGCCCTCCCCCAGCATCTGGGCATTGATGTCACAGACGGTGATTTCCGCCTCGCCACCTCGAGACTTGGCCATTTCAGCGATACGAAAGGCGATGTCGCCGGTGCCGCCCGCCACATCCAGCACCTTCCAGCCGGGCCGCGGGTTCAGCCATTCCACCATCGCGTCTTTCCAGATGCGATGGACGCCCGCGCTCATCAAATCGTTCATCAGGTCGTAGCGCGCCGCCACCGAGGAAAATACCTCGCGCACAAGGCCTTCCTTTTCTGCTTCCGGCACGTCGCGGAAGCCGAAGCTGGCGGTTTTCGGGTCGCTCATGGGCCAAGCATAGCGCGGGCGGGCATGAATGGGCTAGGTAAAGCGCCGCCCCCAAATAGCGAAGCAATAGGGCTTTAAAAAAAGTGCCGGAATTACCCGAAGTCGAGACTGTCCGCCTGGGGCTTGCCCCGGCGCTGGAAGGCCATGTGATCAAGGAAGTCAGGCTGCGCCGGGGTGACCTGCGCCTGCCCTTTCCGCCCCGCTTCGCGGAACGCCTGACCGGGCGGACGGTCCGGCACCTCACCCGCCGCGCCAAATATCTTCTTGCCGCGCTCGACAGCGGCGAGACGCTGGTGATCCATCTGGGCATGTCCGGACGCATGAGCGTCTATGCGCAGGGGCGGCGGCAGAAGCTGGGCGATTATGTCTATGACGCGGCGCCCGATGGCGCCGGTGACGGCAAGCATGATCACGTGGTGTTCGAGACCGACGCACCAGCCCGTATCGTGTTCAACGATCACCGCCGCTTCGGGCTGATGACCTTGCTTCCCAGCGATACGCTGGAAAGCGATAAATTGTTCAAGAATATTGGCGTGGAGCCCCTGTCGGCCAAATTTAACGTCGCCCATCTGACAAAGGCGCTGGCGGGAAAGAAGACGCCGATCAAGTCCGCCTTGCTTGACCAGCGGCTGATCGCCGGGCTGGGCAATATCTATGTCTGCGAAGCGTTATTTCGCGCCGGCATTTCGCCCAAGAGGCTAGCCGGGAGCGTCAAACCCGAGCGCATTGCCGCACTGGTGTCGGCCATCAAGCAGGTACTGAAAGCCGCGATCGCGGCGGGCGGCTCAACCCTGCGTGACCATGCCCAAGCCACCGGCGATCCCGGAAATTTCCAGCATCATTTCCTGGTCTATGGCCGCGAAGGCAAGGCTTGCAAAAGCAAATGCCCGGGCACGGTCAAACGCATCGTGCAGGCGGGACGTTCGACATTCTACTGTCCCGCCTGCCAGAAATAAGCGGGAGCCTAGGAACCCTTGAGCCGCAGCTTCGCGGCCTCGGCGCACTCGCTGGTGACGGTGAAATAGCGTTGCACGGCGTCCGCCCCCACCACAAAGGGGCTGACATCCCCTGGCTTCCTTGCCACACGGCTCTTCAGATAGGCGTCGTCGAATTCCGAATGGTTGGAAACCAGGATGGTGGCACCGGCCGCCTTCACCGCAGCCTGGAATTTCTTTGCCGAGGCGATATAGGTGTCGAAATGCGCCGGATCGCGCGGGAAATTGAACGCCGTGCCACCGGAATAGGCCACCATCAGCGTCTTGCCATTGTCCTTCACCGGGAAAATCATCGACAGCGTACCCGGCGTGTGACCCGGCGTCAGGATGATGGTGACGGTTTCGTCGCCGAGAGTCAGCTTCTGGCCGTCGGTGGCCACCATATCCCGCTTTGGCACGCCGCCCGGCATGTTGTTGGCCTTGGTGATGGAATCCCAGTCGGGCGCGCCCATGATGATATGAGCGCCAAACTTGTCCTGCAGCATCTTGGCGCCCTCGTCATGATCGCCATGACCATGGGTGATGATGACATATTTGATGGTGGCGGGATCGAGGCCCAGCTTCTTGAGTCCCCCCACAATTTCCGTCTCGGAGGCGTAGTTATAAAGGGTGTCGATGATGATGATCCCAGCGCTGGTCTTGATCGCCCAGGACGAATGAACCTTGCTGCCCACCCAATAAAGATTGTCGAACACTTTAGCCGGCTCGGCATACCAGGTGGCGCGGTCGGGAATGACCCGTGCGGTGGGAGAAGCTGGCCTTGCGCCCGCCGCGCGAGCGGAGGCGGTGGCATCGGAGCCGCCGGCCGGCTGGATGCAGACCCGCGCCAGGGTACCGGGGAAATCCGTTCCCGCCGCCTTCTGGGCCGCCAGCACATGGCTGTCGACCGTGTCCGGCGCCGCGTTCGCGCCCACCAGACCCGCCGCCATCACAAGAGCTGCTCCGAAATGCTTTTTCATGGTGTTTCCCCGTTATCTGTCCGCCTTATCAGGATGGGTCCCGCCGATGGTCCTGTCAAAGGCGCGGCCAGACGGATTTGCCTGGATTTGTTGACCTTGGGCAGCGGCAGGGGTATATGCCCGCCTCTTTCCCGAAAAATTCTCAAGGGTGTCCATGCCTAATATAGCCTCCTCCCGCAAACGTGTCCGCACCGCGGCCAAGCGCGCCACGATCAATACCGCGCGCAAAACCCGCGTTCGCGGCTTTATCCGCAAGGTCGAGGAAGCCCTTGCCAAGGGCGATAAGGCAGCAGCGCTGGCTGCCCTCAAGGCCGCGGAGCCTGAAATCATGCGCGGCGTTTCGAAAGGGATCCTGCACAAGAACACCGGTTCCCGGAAAGTCTCGCGCCTGACCAAACGGGTCGCAAAACTGCCGAAATAAGCGAACCGGCTGGATTCTATACCGAATTCAAGTCTAGAAGGGGTCTGGAGTAAAAATCCGGCCCTTTTTTATTGTCCGTGTGCTGACCTTATCTATTTGTGACGTTTCCGCACTGCACTCGCGGGCAGGACGATAGCTAAGTGACTGATTCGGCGATAGGAGCGGCACAACCCCTATTTTCCGTATACTGTACAATCGCTTAGCGCTGGTAACAAAAATGAAAAAAACTCCGAAATCAGCTTTTTTTCTCTTGTCTCCGGCCTCGGCTTGATCGTATCTTAACCATCTCTGGGCGGGGTACTAAGAAATGCCGAAGAATAAAAACAGTAATGTTATAATATTCGCCGGTTATTTTCGGTATTTAGACCCCTTAGGTAAGTCTAGAACCCGATAAATCCTTTTCTTTATGGCGTATCTATGTTGGGTGAAAACCCGGCACGGGCCGATTGTCTATTGGGCTATGCGATGTCTCCTTCCCCTTCCCCTCCCGATTACGCAGGCGATATCGACGCCGCCGAGGCGTGGGAGATGCTGAACAAGGATCCCAAGGCCCAGCTGGTGGACGTGCGCACCATGGCGGAATGGAACTTTGTCGGCCTGCCCGATCTTTCCGGTCTGGGGCGCAAAGTGCATTGCATAGAATGGCAGCAATTTCCCTCCATGGCGTTCAATCCCGATTTTGTGGCCGAAACCGCCGGCGCTTTGGCGGCCGCCGGCGCCGAACCGCAGAGTCCGGTGCTTTATCTTTGCCGCTCCGGCGGGCGTTCGCGGGCCGCCGCCATCGCGATGGCGCGCGCGGGACACAAATATTCATTCAATGTGGCGGGTGGTTTCGAAGGCGATCTGAATATCGAACGCCATCGCGGCAGCAGCAGCGGCTGGAAGGCAGCAGGTCTTCCCTGGAAACAATCTTAAGGAGAATTATTCATGCGACGAGAAAAGAAATAGGGCAGACGCCGGGACGAGAGAGGGACGCGCGAATAAGCGCGCCGCCACGGGGAAAAAGGGGCCGCGTTTTGAGGCCGCATCGAGTGGATAGATAAAATGGCACATTTAACGGGAAAGCCGGTCCGGCCCGACTGGACAGCGGCATGGAGCGCGGTCCGCGACCGGCTGCGCCGCGAGTTGGGGGATCCGGTGTTCGAGGCCTGGATTGGGCCTCTCAGCCTGGAATCCTGCGACAAGGATGAACTGAAGATCGGCGCCACCAAGCCGTTCGTGCGCAATTGGGTGGCCAACCATTATGTCGCCCGCATCGAGCGCGCCTTCCGCGCCGAGGGCGCCGAGCCGGTTTCGTTGTCCATTGTGATGGCGGCAAACCCTCCCAGCATCGGCGGCAACGCATTGGGCGCACGCGAGGCTGCTGACCTGCCGGCCAGCAACGTGTCCTATTTGCCGCCCCGCGCCGAAAGAAGCGAGGATGACAGCGCCCGCGGTCTGTGGACGCGGATGCTGCATCCCCAGCAGACCTTTGACAGTTTCATTCCCGGCCCGAACAATGAATTCGGCCATGGTGCGGCCCGCGCCTTCGCCGAGGGCCAGCAAACCGATATACCGCTGCTCTATATTCATGGCGGCTTCGGCTTCGGCAAGACCCATCTTCTCAACGCCGCGGCGCTGGAGTTCAGGAAGCGCGGCAAGCGCACCTTGTTCCTGCGCGCTGAGGATTTCATGCGTCATTTCCTGGGGGCGCTCTATCGCAAGGACACGCTCGCCTTCAAAGAAGAACTGCGCACCGCCGAAGTGCTGATCATCGACGATCTGCAGCATATCTGCCGCTCGACCGCCACGGCTTCGGAATTCCTCTATACGGTGAATGCCTTTGCCGATCTGCGCCGCCGGGTGGTGATCGCCGCCGACCGTGCTCCGCAGGCGCTGGAAGGCCTCGGCGCCGACGTCAAATCGCGGCTGGCGGGCGGGCTCTGCATTGTCCTGGACAAGCCCGACCGGGAAACCCGCCTCCTCATCGTTAAGGCGCGCGCGGCGGAATTTTCCCGCCACAAGCCCGAAGTGGTGCTGCCGGAAATGGTGCTGGAGCGCATTGCCGACCTGGACGATGCCAGCCCCCGCGAACTGATCGGCGTCTTCACCAAGCTGGCTACATATGCTGATCTCACCAAAAAGCCGGTGACCCTGGAAACCGCCGAGGAAGCGGTAGGCCTGCGTTCCAGCCCCGGAGCCAAAACCTCGATCGAGGATATTCAGAGAAAAACCGCCGAATTCTACAAGCTTGAAGTCAAGGACTTTCATTCGCCCCAGCGCGCCCGCCGGGTGGCGCGGCCACGCCAGGTCGCCATGTATCTCTCCCGGAAACTTACTTCGCGTTCCCTGCCCGAGATCGGGCGGCGTTTCGGAGGCCGCGACCACACCACGGTGCTGCATGCCTGCCGCCGCATCGAGGCCTTGATCGACGAGGATCCCCTGTTCCGCCAGGAAGTGGATTTCCTCTCGCAAATGCTCCAGCGGCGGGGAGAACTCTGAACGCGCTGATCGAGGCGCACAATCTGAGCAAGCGGTTCGGGGCCGTCACGGCGCTGGACCGCTTGTCGCTTTCTATTCCCCAGGGTGGGGTCTACGGCATCCTGGGCGCGAACGGCGCCGGCAAGAGCACCTTCTTCCGCATCTGCCTCGACCTGCTCAGACCCGGCAGCGGCAGCCTCAGCATCCTGGGGGCGCCTCCCGGCAATGCCGCCATGCGCCGCCAGATCGGCGCGATGATCGAAACGCCCCGCTACCATCCCTTCCTTACTGCCACCGAAACCCTGACCATGCTGGCCCGCGCCAGCGGGTTGGCCGATCCCGATGTGACGCATTGGCTGGCGCGCGTGGGCCTTGGGGAAGCGGCCCATCGCCGGGTTCACCATTTCTCCGTCGGCATGAAGCAGCGGCTGGGCATTGCCGCCGCCCTGATTTCGCGGCCGCGGCTTCTCATCCTGGACGAACCGACCAGCGGCATGGATCCGGCTGGCATCCAGGAAATGCGCGCGCTGATGCGCGATCTGGCGGCGCGGGACGGCGTCACCGTCCTCTTGTCCAGCCACCTGCTGGACGAAGTGCAGCGCGTCTGCGACCGCGTCGCCATCTTCAACCGCGGCAGGCTGATTGCGGAAGAACGCATCGACACCTTGATCGCGGGGCAGGAAAGACTGCGCCTGCTCGCCACATCGCAAGCCGCCTTGCTGGCGGCCCTGGGACCTCGTGGTGAGACCGATGGCGACGGGGCCCTGGCCGCGATCAAGCGGGCTGAAGCGCCCGCGTTGTTGCGCGCGCTGGTCACAAGCGGTGTCGATCTCATCGAGGCACGCTGGGTGGGCGGCGGACTCGAAAAATTCTATCTCGAGCAGACCCAGAACGGAGCGCCCCATGTTCCGTGACGCGATTGCCGCGGAAAGCTACAAATTCCAGCGCGACCGCAGCGCCTTCTTCTGGGGCTTTTTTGCCGTGCCGCTGGCCATGCTGCTGTTCAATCTCGCCCTCGACACCTACCAGGCGCTGCACGGTTCCGGCACCGGCGCGGCGTTACGGATTTCAGCGGTTGCCGGAAAGATCGACCTGGGGCCGCAAATCATCAGCGGCATGGAACTCGCAGGATCGTCTTTTTTCCAGATCTTCTATGTGGCCGGGGCCGCCGCGTTGTTCGCGGGCGAATATCGCTGGGAGACCTGGCGCCTCCTGGTGCCGCGCAACGCGCGGGTAAACCTGATGGGGGCGAAATTCGTCGTCTATGCCCTGGCCTGCGCCGCCAGTCTGGTCGCGCTGGGACTGGCAGCGATTATAGGCGCGCTTTATAGCGCGCTCCTGAATGGCATGGCGCCGTCCTTGCCGGGCGCCGGCTTTGCGCTCGGGGCCTGCGGCGTCTTTCTGGCAACCTGGGCCGAGCTTCTGGTATTGGGCGCTTTTACCGGCCTGGTGGCGGTCGCCAGCCGCGCTATGATCGGCGCCCTGCTGGCGGGCATTTTCTTTTCCTTCGGGCAGGGGATTGCGATGCTGGTGGTGCATCCCTGGGAGGCACCCTTAAGATTTTTCGCGTATTTGCCCAGCCTGTCGGCTTATCTGTTGCAGGCCTGGGCCTCGGGCCAGGAGATTGCTCCGGGCGTTTTCGCCGACCCGGCCAAGCTGCTGCCCGCCGCCTTGTTTCTGCTGGCCTGGATCGCAGGCCTGGCGGGCGCGACAATAGCCTTGTTTCAGGGCCAGGATTTGTCACGGGAATAAGGCAAAAAAATCCCGGAAATCAGGGCAAAAAAGACCCGTTTTGGGGGCCGTTTTTTTTGCCCTTCCGGGGGGCTTTTGGTATGGTCTTTCACTTGAGTCTTGGCGCCCCTTTTTTGCTGGCGGGGGGCCGCTCCAAAACACAAGAAAATACGTTTCCAAGGGTGCGATTTCGCGTCCAGCGAATGATTTGTCAGTGGCGGTTGAGACGATGAAAATCAATGTTGAACGCGGCGCCTTCCTCAAGGCGCTTTCCCATGTGCAGAGCGTTGTCGAGCGCCGCAACACCATACCGATCCTGTCCAATGTAATGCTGGAAGCGGCCAAGGGCGCGCTGAAGCTCACCGCCACGGATCTGGATATCGAAATCGTGGAGTCGCTGCCGGCGGATATTCTTCGCAACGGCTTCGCCACCGCGCCGGCCCACATGCTCTATGACATCGTGCGCAAACTGCCGGACGGCGCCCAGGTCCAGGTCGAACTTCTCTCGAGTGAGGGCGGCCGCCTGGCGGTTTCGGCGGGATCTTCGCGCTTTGAACTGGCCTGCCTGCCGCGCGAGGATTTCCCGCAGATGGCGGCGGGCGCCTTGCCCCACCGGTTCCGGCTGGCGGCGGATGACATCAAACGGATCATCGACAAGACCCGCTTCGCCATTTCGACCGAGGAAACCCGCTATTACCTCAACGGCATCTATGTTCACGCCGCCAAGGACGCCAAGCCGGCGGTGATGCGCGCCGTGGCCACGGACGGCCACCGCCTCGCCCGCTATGAGCTGGAGCTTCCGGCCGGGGCGGAGCAGATGCCGGGCGTGATCATTCCCCGCAAGACCGTGGGCGAACTCAGGAAGCTGCTCGACGACGCCGAGGGCGCCATCGAGATTTCGCTCTCCGACACCAAGATCCAGTTCGGCTTCAATGGCGTGGAACTGACCTCCAAGCTGATTGACGGCAATTTCCCGCCCTATGAGCGGGTCATTCCTTCCGGCAACGACAAATCGCTGGGCCTGGAAGCCAAGGAATTCTCGCAGAGCGTGGACCGCGTCTCGACCATCAGCGCCGACAAGACCAGAGCGGTAAAACTTAATATCGCCAAGGACAAGGTCACCCTGTCCGTGGTCAACCCTGAATCCGGCACCGCGACTGAGGATGTGGGCGCAACCTATAGCGCCGCCGCCCTGGAGATCGGCTTCAATGCCCGTTATCTCCTCGACATCACCGGCCAGATCGAAGGCAAGGAAGTTCGTTTTCTGCTGTCCGACGCCGGCTCGCCCGCCATCATCGAGGACGCCGAGGATCCCCGCACCCTCTACGTCCTCATGCCGCTCAGGGTCTGAGATTGGCTGTCGCGCGAGTTTCGGATTCTCATGGGCCGCGCCCCTCTGGCGAAGCTTTTGCCGTTCCGGCAAAGCTGGCAGTGACGCGGCTGCAGCTGACCAATTTCCGTTCCTATGCCTCGGGCGAACTGGTGACCGCCGGCGCACCGGTGGTGCTGGCGGGCCCGAACGGCGCCGGCAAGACCAATATTCTGGACGCGATCTCCCTGCTTTCGCCGGGCCGGGGCCTGCGTGGGGCGCGCTTAAGCGAACATGTCCGCAAGGGCCCGATCTCCCAGAATGATGCGCTCTGGGCGGTGGCGGCAACGGTGACGCGCGCCGAGACGGCTTACGAAATCGGCACCGGGCTGACATTGGGGCCCAGTGGAGGCGAGCGCCGTCATGTGCGTTTGAACGGCGTGGAAGCAAAAAGCTCCGCCGACCTGGGCGACATCGTCCAGATGATCTGGCTGACGCCCGCGATGGACCGGCTCTTTATCGAGAGCGCGGGCGGACGGCGGCGTTTCCTCGACCGGCTGGTGCTGGGCTTCGAGCCTGCCCATGCCCGCGCTGCTACCCGCTACGAAACCGCCATGCGCGAACGGGCGCGGCTGCTCAAATACGGCCCCCGCGATCCCGCCTGGCTGGATGGGCTCGAGAATGAAATGGCGGAAGCCGGTGTCCAGATCGCGGCCAGCAGGGCCTTGACCGTGGATCGGCTCAACCGCGCGCTCATTGAACGCGAAGCCGCCGGTGTCTTTCCCGCCGCATCCCTGACCCTGACGGGCGAAGAGTTCAAGGACGCAGACGGTTTGCGCGATGCCCTGGCGATGAGCCGTATCCGCGACGCCGAAAGCGGACGCACCCTGGCGGGTCCCCACCTGACCGATCTCGACACCCGCCATACCGCCAGGCGCACCGATGCCCGCGATTGTTCCACCGGCGAACAGAAGGCGCTGCTGATTTCCATCATGCTGGCGGAAGCGCGCGAATTGTCCCGCTGGCGGGACGGCATGGCGCCGCTGCTGCTGCTGGACGAAATCGCCGCCCATCTGGATTTGGTCCGCCGCGCCGCCCTGTTCGAGGAAGTCGCGGCGCTGGGCGCCCAGGCCTGGATGACCGGCACCGATCTTTCGCTTTTCGCCGGCGCGCAGGCGGAAGTTTTCCTGGTCGAAAACGGCCAGTTCATGCGTCAGGAATAAATCATGTCCGAACCCAATATGAATGAATATGGCGCCAGCAGCATCAAGGTCCTCAAGGGCCTGGATGCGGTGCGCAAGCGTCCCGGCATGTATATCGGCGACACTGATGACGGCTCGGGCCTGCATCACATGGTCTATGAGGTGGTGGACAATGCGGTGGACGAGGCCCTAGCCGGCCATGCCAACCGCATCGACGTGGAACTGAACCCGGACGGCTCCTGCACCGTGCGCGACAATGGCCGCGGCATTCCCACCGGCATCCATGAGGGAGAAGGCGTCTCCGCCGCCGAGGTCATCATGACCCAGCTGCACGCCGGCGGAAAATTCGAGCAGAACGTCTACAAGGTCTCGGGCGGACTGCACGGGGTCGGCGTATCGGTGGTCAATGCGCTGAGCGAAATTCTGGACCTGCGCATCTGGCGCGACGGCAAGGAACATTACATGCAGTTCCGCAATGGCGATGCCGTGGCGCCGCTGAAAATCGTGGGCGACGCACCGGGCCGCAAAGGCACCGAAGTCACCTTCCTGCCCTCGCCCGTCACCTTCACCAAGACCGAGTTCGATTTCGCCACGCTTGAGCATCGCCTGCGCGAACTGGCCTTCCTCAATTCCGGCGTCACCATCATTCTGTCCGACAAGCGCGGCGTCGAGCTCAAGGAAGTCACGCTGCATTACGAGGGCGGGCTGAAGGCGTTTGTCGAATATCTCGACCGCGCCAAGAACCAGCTGATCCCTGCCCCGGTGATGATCCTGTCCGAACGCGACGGCATGACAGTGGAGGTCGCGCTGACCTGGAACGATTCCTATCATGAGAGCACCCTGGTCTTCACCAACAACATCCCCCAACGCGACGGCGGCACCCATCTGGCCGGTTTTCGCGCCGGCCTCACCCGCGTGGTCACCAAATTCGCCGACGAAATGGCCAGCGCCAAGAAGGACAAGACCGCGCTCACCGGCGATGACTGCCGCGAAGGCCTGACCTGCGTGCTTTCGGTCAAGGTGCCGGACCCGAAATTCTCCTCCCAGACCAAGGACAAGCTGGTTTCCTCCGAAGTGCGTCCGGTGGTGGAAGGCGCGATCATCGACCAGCTCGGCGCCTGGTTCGAAACCCATCCCGCCGAGGCACGCATGGTGGTGGGCAAAGTTGTGGAAGCCGCCGCCGCCCGCGAAGCCGCCCGCAAGGCGCGCGAACTGACGCGGCGCAAGGGCGCGCTGGACGGCGCCTCGCTGCCCGGCAAGCTGGCTGATTGCCAGGAACGCGATCCTTCCAAATGCGAAATCTTCATCGTCGAGGGCGACAGCGCGGGCGGCAGCGCCAAGCAGGCGCGCAACCGGGCCAACCAGGCTGTGCTGCCCCTGCGCGGCAAGATTCTCAACATCGAGCGGGCGCGCTTCGACAAGATGCTGTCCAGCGACAGTATTGTGTCGTTGATAACCGCCCTGGGCACCGGCATCGGGCGGGAGGAATTCAATCCCGACAAGCTGCGTTATCACAAGGTCATCATCATGACCGACGCCGATGTGGACGGGGCGCATATCCGCACCCTGCTGCTGACCTTCTTCTATCGCCAGATGCCCGAACTGATCGAGCGCGGCCATATCTTCATCGCCCAGCCGCCCCTCTACAAAGCGGCGCGCGGCAAGTCCGAGCGCTATCTCAAGGATGAGGAAAGCCTGCAGGCTTATCTGATCGAGGAAGGCCTTTCCGGGGCCTCCTTTACCCTCCACACCGGCGAAACCATGGCCGGCGCCGATCTGGCCGCACTGGCCGCCAATGCCCGCCAGGCGGTGGCGGCGCTGTCCGGATTCCCGCGCCATTATCCGCGCTATGTACTGGAGCAGGCGGCGATCTCGGGCGCGATGAACACCGAAATCCTCTCCGACACCGCCAAGGCAGCCGAGGCGGCGCGCTATATCGCCCAGCGGCTGGACAGTTTCTCGGAAGAGTTTGAGCGCGGCTGGCATGGCGAGCCGACCCCTGATGGCGGTCTCAAATTCTGGCGCGAGGTGCGGGGCGTGCGGGAGGCGGTGGCGATTGACGGCGCGTTGATCGCTTCGGCCGATGCCCGCAAGCTCGACCGCATGGCGGCCGAACTGCAGCAGACCTACCTCAAATCGGGCATCCTGCGCCGCAAGGAGGAAAGCCGGGAAATCCATTCCCCCTCGGCCCTCTTGGAGACCATCTTCGAATGGGGCCGCAAGGGGTTGGGGCTTCAGCGCTACAAGGGGCTGGGTGAGATGAATCCCGAACAATTGTGGGAAACCACCCTGGACGAAAATGCCCGCTCCCTGCTGGTGGTGAAGGTCAAGCATGTCGAGGAGGCCGACGACCTGTTCGCCAAGCTGATGGGTGACGTGGTCGAGCCGCGCCGGGAATTCATCCAGGACAATGCCCTGTCGGCCTCGGTGGACATCTGAGCATGGACGAAGCGCAGCTCCGGCAACAGGAGCGCGCCCTGATGCGCGGCATAGGTATCTGCTTGCTGGCCTTTGCCGCCGGCATGGGGCTCTGGGCCTATAACTATCTCTATCACCCAAGGCCCAACCATCTGCCCGCCCCGCCGCCGCCGCATGCGGCTGTCCAGGCGCCGTCCCCGCCCAAATTGGCCGTCCAGTCCGCGCCGCCCGCGATCCCGGACGCCAGCGTTCCAGGCCCTCGTTATGTCCATCGCGGGGGTTCTGTTTTGCGTGATAAACCAAAGTCTTCTGGCCATACCCTCAAGAAAGAGATGAAAGGGGCCAAGGTGATCCTGGAGGCGCTGCAGGGTGGCGGGTGGGCCAGGGTAACGGATGGCAACATCAAGGGCTGGATGCGAGCAAGTGTTCTCGGCGTGGCGCCGCCGGCTCCTTAAGCTTCTTGGCCCGCGTGGCGCAATCTGATGCGGGCCTCGATCTCCCAATACACTTCACATAGCTTGCACTGTGCCGCAAAACATAAGGCAATCGCGGAATGAGGCGGTTTAACGTCGGGCGCGCTTCCGCTCTCTTTGCCGTTGGCGCCGCCATCCTGTTTTTTCCCGCGCCGCTCGCTGCACAGGAAAAGGGCGAAGCCGCCGAACAGTCCGGCGACGTCGAAAGCGTGACTGTCACCGCAACCCGCAGCGGAAAACGGGTGCAGGATGAACCCATCCATGTCGAGGTCATCGACCAGGAGGAGATCGAGGAAGGCACGATCATGTCGCCGGGCGGCATCGCGCGCCTCTTGAGTGAGACAAGCGGCGTGCATTTCCAGGTCAACTCCGCCGCGCTGGGCGCGGCGAACTTGACCATTGAGGGGCTGCGTGGCCATTACACTCAGCTTTTCTCCGACGGCCTGCCGCTTTATGGCGGGCAGTTGGAATCGCTGGGCTTGCTTCAGATTCCGCCCGCCGATCTTGAGCATGTGGAAATCGTCAAAGGCGTCGCCTCGGCACTTTACGGTCCCTCGGCCCTGGGCGGAGTGATCAATCTGGTATCGCGGCGCCCGGAGAAGGAACTCACGCCGGAATTGATCGTCAACGCCACTTCCGTGGATGGCCAGGATGCCGTTGGCTATCTGTCCGGCCCGCTGACGGGTGAGTGGGGCTTTACGCTTCTAGGCAGTCTCAACCGCCAGGGCGAAAGCGACATCAATCACGATGGCTGGTCCGACCTTCCGGGCTTCAACCGCGCCCTGCTTCGACCGCGCCTCTTCTGGCAGGGTGATGATGGTGATTCCGTACTCGTGACCGGCGGTTTCAGCGAAGAGGGCCGCAGTGGTGGAACGCTTGCAGGCAAAACACTGCCCGACGGCAGCACCTTTCCCGAGAAACTGGATACCGAACGCTGGGACCTCGGCACGGTTTCGCAATTCCGGCTCGACCAGATTGGCATACTCGCCTTCCGCGCCTCCGTGATGGGCGAAGATGATTTCCATCGCTGGGGCGGCGTCACGGATGATGATCATCATGGCACGGCGTTTGGCGAACTCAGCCTCACGGGAAACCTGCCATCCCAGGTCTGGACGTTGGGAAGTGCGGTTCAGCAGGATTCCTACCGCTCCAGGAATTTCGCCCCCTTTGATTACACTTATACCGTCCCAGCCCTCTTTGCCCAAGACGAATACAGTCCCGCCGGTTGGCTGGACCTGGCGGCAAGCCTGCGCGCCGATTTCCATAACGTCTTTGGCAACTTCGTCAGCCCCAGGCTCTCGGCCCTGATTCGTGCCGACGAATGGACGTTCCGGGCAACCGCCGGCGGCGGCGTCTATGCGCCCACCCCCTTCACCGAGGACATTGCCGACACCGGCTTCACGAAAATTCTTCCTTTCCACGCCATCAAGGCGGAAACCGCGCAGGCCGCCTCGTTCGACGCGGGCCGTTCCTTCGGCCCCATCGCGTTCAACGCCTCCCTGTTCGCCTCCAGTATCAAGCGTCCGGTGGCGCTCACGCTCTCGCCCGCTGCGCCAGGAAAACTCACATTCGTGAACGTTTCCGGCCCCACCCGCACCATCGGGGCGGAGCTGCTCGCCACCTACAAGAACGGCCCCCTCACCGTGACGGGCGGCTATGTCGTCATTCACGCCACCGAGATCGATCCGCAAACGCTTCAGCGCGAGGATGCGGAGCTGGTGCCGCGCCAGACTGCGGGCATCAGCGGGGTATGGGAAGAGGAATGGGGGAAAATCGGCCTGGAAAGTTTTTTCACCGGCCGCCAGTCGTTGAACGATCCGCTTGATCCCAATCCCTACCGCCAGGTCAGCGCGCCCTATGTGATTTTCGGCGCGCTGGCGGAATGGAATGTGACCGACAAGCTCAGCCTCTTCCTCAATTCTGAGAACCTCACCGATGTCCGCCAGACGCGGTATGACCCGCTATTACGGCCCCAGCCGGGGCCAGATGGACGACGGACTGTGGACGTCTGGGCGCCGCTGGATGGCCGCCTGATCAATGGCGGCTTGCGGGCGCGCTTATGATCACGCCTCATGCGCCTCAATCGCAACAGTGCATTACAGTGGCGCACGAACGCCCAAATCGGCCGTCCAGTCCGCGCCGATGACCTCAAACCCATCTGTCCCGACCGGCCCGGCCGTATATCGCGGCGATTCTAGGCAGTGACGCGGGGGAGTAACTAACTGCTGGCGCCCACCAGCCAGCAGGCCGTGGGCGGGGCGACCTCGCCCGAGATCCCACGGAATTTCTCCAGTGCAGCGCGCACAACTTCCACAATCTTGGCCCGGGCGGTTTCGTCCACATCGGCCAGCGCACGGGACAAAGGCCCGATCCGCAGCGTCTGGGCCGCCACGCTGGCCACGTCCTGCCCCATGGTCATCACGCCATCATATTTTCGGATCGTCACGTCCCGGAATCCGGCCTTGTCCAGAATGTCTTTTACACGCTGCGAGTCGGCAAAGGCGAAGGGGCCCGGCGCCAGCGGATCGGGCGGGGGCTGATCCGGCAGGAAAGGCCGGGCGGCGGCAAGCGGCGCGCTGGCCCAGGGATTTTCGGGTGGCGTGCGCCAGCAAACAAAAGCCAGCCGCCCGCCTGGCTTCAGGGCCTTTTTGATGTTGGCAAAAGCGGTAATGGGATTGTCGAAAAACATCACCCCGAAACGGGAGAAAACCAGATCATAATCGGGCTTGAAAGGCTGCACCGCCGCGTCGCCTTCGACAAACGTGATCTTAAGCCTGGCCTGCTCCGCCCGCCGCCGCGCCAGGTCCAGCATCGGCCGGGAAATGTCCAACCCCGTGACCCTGCCGTTCGGCCCCGCAATCCTGGCCAACGCCATGCTGGTGGTGCCGGTGCCGCAGCCCACATCCAGGATGGCCATACCGGACATGGGCGCGGCGAATGCCATGACCGCGTCATGGATGCCGGACAAATTGGCATCCATCCGCTCCTGAAGTTCGGTCCAGTCCTGGCCGGCTTTGTCATTCCAAAACTTGATCTGGTCTTCGTTGGCGGTCACGGCCGGTCAGCCTTTCGCTTTACGCTTGCGCATCGCCAGGGTTCTTAAGCGCAGGGCATTGAGCTTGATGAAGCCAGCCGCGTCCTTCTGGTCATAGGCGCCCTTGTCGTCTTCGAAGGTGACCAGGCTCTCGCTGTAGAGCGACCAGGGCGACGAGCGGCCCACCACCGAAACATTGCCCTTGTAGAGCTTGAGCCGCACGCTGCCGCTGACGAATTCCTGGCTCTTGTCGATCAGGGCCTGCAGCATCTCCCGCTCGGGGCTGAACCAGAAGCCATTATAGATCAGCGCCGCATAGCGGGGCATGATGTCGTCCTTCAGATGCGCCGCGCCGCGGTCCAGCGTGATGCTCTCGATCCCCCGGTGCGCCGCCAAAAGGATGGTGCCGCCGGGCGTCTCATAGACCCCACGCGATTTCATCCCGACAAAGCGGTTTTCCACCAGGTCAAGCCTGCCGATGCCATTGGCCTTGCCCAGGGCGTTGAGCCGGGTCAGAAGGCTGGCGGGCGAGAGCGTCTCGCCGTCAATGCTGGCCGCGTCGCCTTTTTCAAACCCGACCTCGACATAGGTTGCCTTGTCCGGCGCTTCCTCGGGACTGATGGTGCGCTGATAGACAATGCTGTCGACCTCTTTCGACGGGTCTTCCAGCACTTTGCCCTCGGAAGAGGAATGCAGCAGATTGGCGTCCACCGAGAAAGGCGCCTCGCCGCGCTTGTCCTTGGCGATGGGGATCTGGTTCTTCTCCGCGAATTCCAGAAGTTTGGTTCTGCTGGTGAGGTCCCATTCCCGCCAGGGCGCGATCACCTTGATGTCGGGCTTCAAGGCATAATAGCCCAGCTCGAACCGCACCTGGTCGTTGCCCTTGCCGGTGGCGCCATGGGCCACGGCGTCGGCGCCCACTTTCTCGGCGATCTCGATCTGCTTCTTGGCGATCAGCGGCCGGGCGATGGAGGTGCCCAGAAGATAAACGCCTTCATAGACCGCATTGGCGCGGAACATGGGGAAGACAAAATCCCGGACGAATTCCTCGCGCAGATCCTCGATGAAGATGTTCTGGGGCTTGATGCCGAGCGTAATCGCCTTCTGGCGCGCCGGCTCGATCTCCTCGCCCTGGCCCAGATCGGCGGTGAAGGTGACCACCTCCGCGCCATATTCGGTCTGCAGCCATTTGAGGATCACCGAGGTGTCCAGCCCGCCCGAATAGGCGAGAACGACCTTTTTGATGTCTTTCCTGGACATGCCGGCACACCTTGAAAGGATGCGCGGCCAGGCGCTTTGCCGGGCCGTCGCTTTCCCAAAAATCGCCGGGACTATAGGGATAAAGAGGCAAAAATCCAGCGGGACCGGAGCGGGTCTGCCCTGCTATGACGGGGCAGGATTTTCTAGGCGGCCAAAGGCTCGGTATCGCCCGCGGGAATCAGCAGCAGCGGAAGCCGGATCCGGATCGTCGTACCCTGCCCCTCCGGCGCCGACCGGGTCAGCGTGCCGTCCAGCTGGCGGACAAAGATGGCGACATAGTCGGAGCCGCGCTTCTCCGGCACCGCAAGGACCGCCTTGTCCTTCATGCCTATGCCGTCATCGGAAACCACGAGTTCTATTTCGTCCCCGACCCGTTCCACGCCCAGCAGAATATGGCCGACGCCCCCGTTGGGGAACGCATGCTTGATGGCGTTGGTGGCCAGCTCGTTGACCAGAAGGCCGAACGGGACGGCGCGATCCGGATCGATTTCCAATGGCTCTGCTTTCACGCGGATTTCAATGCTCGATTTGTCGGCAATCAGGCTGGCCGACAACTGCTTGGCAATTTCGTTCAGATAGGCGTCGACGGCGATGGAGCCGCCGCGGCTGGAATGCGATATCAGATCATAGAGCTGGGCAATTGCGCCGATGCGCGCCTGCATGGCCTTCAGACCCGGAACGCTGGCCGCGCTGGTGGACTTGATTTCGTACGCGATCAACCCCACCACGACCTGAAGATTGTTCTTGATCCGGTGGGAGATTTCGTTGGTCAGGGTGAGAGCGTCCCGTTCGCGCTGTTTGCGGTCGGTGATGTCCTCGAACACCAAGAGCAGGCGGTGACTATGATTGCCCGGCTGGGTGACCTTGCGGGCATTGAGATTGAAGACCCGGCGCCCCAGGCCGGGAAAGTCATCCTCAATCTCGAAACTTTCGATCGGCTTGTTTTCGGGGAGAACCTTTTCCAGCAGATGCCGCAGGGCGGGCACGTCCCATTGGTGCTGGCCGAGCTCGGAGACGCGGCGGCCATGGGCCTCCGCCTGAGTGATCCCGAATATGGTGAGAAACGCCTTGCTCGCCGTCACCAGCGTCATGTCATGTTCCAGCACGACCAGGGGATCGCGGATGGAGTCGACGATGCTTTGGGTCAGTTGCCAGTTGCGGTTGCTTTCCTTGCGGGCGGCGCGTTCTTCGCTGACATCCTCGATGGCGAGAAGGATGAAGCCGTCATGATCGCCCGGCCGGAATATCTTGCGCGCATTGACCAGCATGGTGCGGCGGCCAATGGTGGGAAAATCGTGTTCGACCTCGAAGCCTTCGACCGAGGCGCGATGGGGAATCACGCTTTCCAGCAGCGTGCGCAGCGCCGGAATATCCCATTGCCTGTTGCCGAGATTATAGATCAGGCAGCCTTCCGTTTCTTCCGGGCTGGTGCGAAAGGTCTGGTAAAAGGCGCGGTTGGCGGAAGATATGTTCAGGTTGCGGTCCAGAATCAGCAGCGCGCTGGGAACGGTCTCTACAATGTCGCTCGCGGCAATGTTCGCGGCAATATCCGATACGGTCATTTTTCCTCATCATTCCGCGAACGGATCGCGGCTAGCCACTAATTGGCGAGCAGATTGTGAACCGACAAGCCGAGTTGATCTTCGGTATAGGGTTTGGGAAGAAAGTGCGTGCCCGCGGCAAACAGGGCGTGCAGCTTGTCGGTCAACCGGTTGGCCGTGGTGTAGAGAACGCGAAGCTCCGGGCGCAGCAGGATCGCCTGCCGCGCGATATCGCAGCCGCCATGAATTTCGGCCTTCAGGTATACGTCGGTGAAAAGCGCGTCGATGTGCTGGGATGACTTGAGGTGGGTCAGGGCCTGGGGGACATCACAGGCAGACAGGACCTGGTGGCCCCAGTCCTGAATCAGGGATTCGGCCAATTCCCGAATGAAAACATCGTCTTCGACGACTAGGATCATGGCCATTTGATACGCCCGCTACCGCCCAATACGACTATTTTTCTGGGGCGCGAAGCACCTCAGGGTCGCGTTTTGCCACTATTGGGGGCGTGGTCATAACGCGGCCGCGAAGCCCGGGTTCCGGTCCACAGGCAGTTTATTTTGCCTCCGGCACGGGCAAATGTGCTACTCAGCGCTCCCAAATAAAACAGAGGAAACCCGCCATGAATTCACGTGCCGTGTGTTTATCTCTTCTGCTGGCGGCCAGCGCTATCTCTGCCGCGCCCGCCATGGCCCAAGCCATTCCGCCTTACGTCTCCGCGGCTGTGGGCGATGCCGCCCGCCCGGAAGCCGACAGCAAGCGCGACGCCGACCGCAAGCCCGCCGAAAGCGTCGCCTTTGCCGGCGTAAAGCCAGGCGACTCGGTGCTCGAGCTTCTGGGTTCCGGCGGCTATTACACCCGCATTCTCAGCAAGACGGTTGGCCCCAAGGGCCATGTCTATACCACCGTGCCCGAGGCCATGATGGCGGCCCGCCCCACCGCCGCCGATGGCCTCAAGGCGCTGGCGGCCGATCCGGGCTATTCCAATATCAGCGTGCTGGTGCAGCCGGACGGCTCGCCCTCGGCGCCGGTGCCGGTCGATATGGTGTGGACATCGCTCAACTATCACGATCTGGAAAATCCCGGTCCGTTCGGCGCGGGTGACCTGGCCGCTTTCAACAAGGCCGTTTTTGCCGCGCTCAAGCCGGGCGGCACCTTCCTGGTGATCGATCATGCCGCCGCGCCAGGCTCGGGCATAACAGCGACCCGCACCCTGCACCGGATTGATCCGGACGTCGTCAAAAAGGACGTAACGGCAGCGGGGTTCACCTTTGCCGGCTCGAGCGACGTACTGAAAAAGGCCGATGACGATTACACGGCCCATTCCACCGACAAGGACACGCAGTTCATCTTCAAATTCACCAAGCCGAGATAATCGTGGCGAGGGCCGGACGGAGCAGTTTGCTATAACCGTCCGGCCAGCCAGAAAATCAGCGACAGCACCACGCTGACCACAAGGCAGGTCATGACGGGGAAGTAGAACCCGCCATGTTCGTCCTGGATGGAGATGTCGCCCGGCAGGCGCCCCAGGCCCAGCCGGGACAGCAGCGGCCAAGCGAGCCCGGCGATCATCAGCGCGATGCCACCCAGGATCAGCAGCTTTTGCATCAGTGAGGCATTCTGGCCAACTGCCCCGACTGCACCGCCGCCATCTTCTCCGCCGCAAGCCGCGCCGATGCGCGCTCTTTCACACTCTCGGATCTGAGCTGGCCGCAGGCCGCCATGATATCGCGTCCGCGCGGGGTGCGGACCGGGCTGGCATAACCCGCCTTGTTGACGATCTCGGCGAATTTTTCGATTTGCGCCCAATCGGAACATTCATAGGGCGCGCCGGGCCAGGGATTGAAGGGGATCAGGTTGATCTTGGCGGGAATGCCCGCCAAGAGCTTCACCAGCGCCCGCGCCTCGGCCAAACTGTCATTGACGCCCTTCAGCATCACATATTCGAAGGTGATGCGCCGCGCGTTCGAGGCGCCGGGATAGGTGCGGCAGGCCTCCAGCAAGTCCTTGAGCGGATATTTCTTGTTGATCGGCACGATCACATCGCGCAGCGCATCGTTCACAGCATGCAGCGAAATGGCGAGGCCGGAGCCGATCTCCGCCCCCGCCCGCGTGATCATCGGCACCACGCCCGCGGTGGAGAGCGTCACCCGCCGCCTGCTCAGCGCCAGCCCGTCGCCATCGGTGACGATGGCCAGCGCCGTTTTCACCGCGTCGAAATTGTAAAGCGGCTCGCCCATACCCATCATCACCACATTGGTGACTTTTCTGCCGGGTGCCGTCGACGGCCAATCGCCAAGCGCATCCCGCGCCGCCAGCAGCTGTCCCACGATTTCGGCCGGCGTCAGGTTGCGCACCAGTTTCTGGGTGCCGGTATGGCAGAAGCGGCAATTGAGGGTGCAGCCGACCTGGCTGGAAACGCACAGCGTGCCGCGTTCGGCTTCGGGAATATACACCGTCTCGAATTCGATCCCCGGCCCGGTGCGCAAAAGCCATTTGCGCGTGCCGTCGCTGGAAATCTGCTCGGTGACCAGCTCGGGCCGCGCCAGCGAGAAATGCGCCTCCATCTGGGTCCGGAAATCCTTCGCCAGATTGCTCATCGCGCCGAAATCGCGCGCGCCATGCACGTAAATCCAGTTCCACAGCTGGCGCACCCGCATTTTCACGGTCTTCCCGGGCACGCCGGCATCTGTCAGCGCCGCGGCGATGGCCGCCGGATCAAGGCCGATCAGGGAGATTTTACTGGACATCACATGTTGCAGGCGGCGTGAATCTTCGCCACCGCATCGGCAAAGCCGGCCAGCGCGTAGGTATCCACGGTCTTGGTGCCGCGCGCCGAGGTGCCGATAGCCACCGCGGAAACGCCATGGGTCAGGGCCTCCATCAGCGCCTTGCCGTCATTCAGATTCTGCAGCCAGGCGGAGCCGTTCTGTCCATCATTGCGAGCGAAAAAATTGAATTTGTCGCTGCCGATTCCCAGCGTCACCGGCGCACCCGATTTGTACTGATAGCCCGGCACCACTTCCGGCTCGGCCTTCACCTTGCGGCCAGGCCAATCCGAAACCATCAGATAGATGGCCGCGCGCTTGGTGCCCCTGGGCTCGGTGGCACGGGGCGCGGACATCGCATAGCAAGTCATGCTGCTGCCGGTCCCGGTTGAATAGGCGGTCCAGTTCTTGAACGCGCCCAACAGATTGGCTGAATCCGCCAGAACAGGCGATGTCAGGCAAAGAGCAGCGATGGAACCCAGCAACAATTTGCGAATCATGGACACTCCGGCCGAAACGGCGCTTTTCTCTGGAAAATCCGGCGTTTCTGTGGTGCACGAAGAAGGATACCGGGTCTTGGTCCCTCACTCAATCTCTATTGGAACCGTTGCCCTCTTCGAGCGAAACGAGGGCGCCACGGTTCTCACTCGCGAAGCCCATATCCCTTGGAATAGAGCCGCCATACGGTTCCGCCCATCAGCGCCAGAAGCACCAGCGTCAAGCCGATGCCCAGGCCGGGCGGCGATTCATCCAGCCCCAGCATCGCGCCGCGAATGCCGTTGGTGAAATAGAAAAAGGGATTGCCAAAGGCCAGCCAGCGCAGCCAGCCGGGCAACATGCCCACCGTGTTGAACACGCCGCCGACCATGGACAAGGGCGTTATGAAAAACACGATCAGCACGTTGAGCTGCTCGAAGCTCTTGGCCCACAGCCCGATGATGATGCCGAGCAATCCGAAAATGCAGGAGACCGCCACCACCCAGAACAGGAAGGCCGGAATGGATTCCACATGGGTGGCGCCAAACGCCAGGCCGATCAGCAGGATGCCGATGGCAGTGACGGTGGAACGCGCCACCACCACGGCCAGGTTGCCCACGATCATCTCGACATAGGACAAGGGCGAAACCAGCGTCTCCTCGATGAAATGCAGGAAGCGCGCGAAATAGATCGCCGATGAGGATTGCAGGAAGGAGGCGTTGACGATGTTCATCAGGAGCACGCCCGGCAGAACGAATTCCAGATAGCGATGGCCGCCGATGCTGGCGATCCGCCCGCCCACCACAAAACCGAAAATGAAAATGAACAGCAGCGCCGAAATCCAGGGCGCGACAAAGGCCTGGATCGGCACGCGCAACATGCGCGTGACCTCGCGCCGCACGATGGTGAAAAGACCGATCCAGTTGATCCCCATCACGCCGCTCCTGCGGAGGCGGGAACATGGTCGGGTTCGGCGCCGGTGGCGATGAGATAGGCCGCTTCCAGACCGCCGGGACCGCCGGCGATCTCGTCCTTGGGGCCTTCGCGCACGATAAGGCCCTTGTTGACGATTGCGACATAACGGCAAAGCCGCTCCACCTCTTCCAGGTAATGCGAGGTCAAGAGGATGGTTTTGCCTTCCTTGTTGATTTCCTGCAGGTAGCGCCACAGGGTCCGGCGCAGTTCCACATCCACCCCGGCAGTGGGTTCATCCAGGATGATCAGCTTGGGATCGTTGACCAAAGCACGCGCCAGCACCACCCGGCGCTTGAGCCCCCCCGACAATTCGCGGAACATTTTTTTCTGGTGCGGGATCATTTCAAACCGCTCCATCAGCATGTCGGTGCGCTCCTTGCGCAGCGCCGCGCCCATGCCGAAATAGCCGCCCATCCAGTCCACGATCTGGCGCGGCGTGGCGAAGACATCGACATTGAATTCCTGCGGGCACAAGCCGACCAGGCGGCGCGCCTCGCGGTAATTCTTGACCGCATCGACGCCGAAAATCTCGATCTTGCCGGAGGTGGGTTCGGCGATGCCGGTGGTGCAGTGGATGGTGGTGGATTTTCCCGCGCCATTGGGGCCCAGGAATCCGAAAAACTCGCCTTCCGGCACGGTGAGGGAAATATCCTCAACCGCGACCGTGCCCCTGCGATAGACTTTGCGCAGATGGGAAATGGAAAGGGCCGGTGTCATTGGCGGGTCAACTAACATGAGCCGCCAGGGGTTGGCTAGCGCGCGGTCCCGCCAATATTTTTTCAGTCCGCTCTTGGCCTTGCCAGCGGCGCACCCCATTTGTGAAGGGGAGGAAGCAGGACATCGCCGCCCGGTTTGACCGGCCGCGCCGGATAGCCGCCCAATTGCAGCAGCCGGTCATACAGCACGATGGCGCCGGCCATCCCGACATTGATGGAAAAGCGGGTGGGAATCTTCACCACAAACGCGCAGGCCTTCAGCATCTGGGGCGACAGCGAGAATCGCTCCGCGCCAAACACATAGGCCGCCCGCTGGGGATGGCGGAAGCGGGGCAATTCCACCGCATCCTCGGTGATCTCCACTCCCACCAGCCGGCAGCCCAGCGGCAGGCGAAAATCGGCGGGCTCGGCGAAGGAATAGAAAGGCAGCGCGCCCTGGGCGCGGCTGGTGTCGCTTTGGGCGTCCGACAATTTCAGCCTGGGCGCCACGGAAAAAAAGAAACTGGCGTCAAAAGCGTTGGCGATTCGCACCAGATTGCCCAGGTTCATGGGTTTGGAAATACCATCCACCCCGACGCCGAAATACCCCCTCATGCCCTGCCCCAGCAGATTGCCTTACGTCCTGATAGCATAAACCGCGAGGAGCGACCGCCAAAGCGGGCGAAATGGTCCGTCGCTAGGCGGCCTAGCGCCAGCGTAGTGGCCGCGCGTAGCGCGACGACCATTTCGAGCGACGCCGCCCTCGCTGCGCTCGAAGAGGGGCTGGCTTTTCTAAGCTCGCCTCCTCGCTAAGAAAAGCCAAGCCAACGCCGCGAGCTTGGACGAGCGGCGCCGAGGCGGTTGCTGGACTTACCGGTTGTCGGCCTGAGTCCGGTCGCTATAGGTCTGAACATCCTCCACCAGGCAGCGCTGGGTAAAGTTGCCGCCGTTCGGCGGCACGATCAGAAAGCTGTTGCGCTGGACACAGGAGATGCCGAAGCCGGTACCCGCGCTGAAGCCCAGGCGCATCGGCCATTTGAGATCATGGCAACCTTTGGCCAGCGAGACCTTGAATTTCCGCATCGAGCGGTCAGTCACGATCAGGGTCTGGTCGTCAATAACCTTCCAGCCATCCACCCGGTTTTGCTGCAGGCACTGGCCTTGCTGCAACTGGGCCGGCTGGGCCGCGGCAGGCGACGATAATGCTGCGGCAAAACCCGCCCCGAGCAGCGCGGCGGCAAAGAGATATTTCATCTGAACCTCCAAAATAACGCCCTCCCAATCCTGTTATACGCCTCTGCCTACCGTTTCGATCCTGAATTGAACATGAACGGCACGCCGTCGCCCTCGAAATTGCCGGAAAAACCGGGGTTTGCCTTGGGGTTGGAGAAAACGGCATAACAAGATCGCCCTTTCGGCGTCCCGCGATTCGATGGCCAAATCCCAAAAATCCCTCCCCGCGCGCGTGAAAGAGGTTCTGAATGAGTTCGGTCCCGGCTTGATCACCGGGGCGGCGGATGACGATCCCAGCGGCATTGCCACCTACAGCCAGGGCGGGGCGCAGTTCGGCTTCAATCTGCTTTGGACGCTGCTGCTCACCTTTCCCCTGATGGCGGCGATCCAGATGGTGAGCGCGCTGATCGGACGCGTCACCGGCCACGGCCTGGCCAGGAATATGGCGGATGTGCTGCCGGGCTGGCTGGTGACGGGGCTGGTCGGGTCTCTGTTCCTCGCCAACACCATCAATGTCGGCGCCGATCTTGCCGCGATGGGCGAAGCGGCAAAACTGGTCACCGGCTTCAACGAACACGCCTTCACGATTTTCTTCGCCGTGTTGTCGCTGGGGTTGCAGCTTTTCATTTCCTATCGGCGCTATGCCCGTTTTCTGATGCTGCTCACCTTCAGCCTGTTTGCCTATGTCGCGCTGATTTTCATGTTGAAGCTGGACTGGCCGGCCATCGGCGCCGGGCTGATCGGATTGCATCCCAACCTCACCGACGACGCCGCCACCACCATTGTGGCGATCTTCGGCACCACCATCAGCCCCTATCTTTTTTTCTGGCAGAGCGCACAGGAAGTGGAGGAAGTGGACCAGCAACCGGATGAACACCCCCTGCTCGAAGAACACGGGGAAGCGCCTTCGGCCCTCATCCGCATCGAAGTGGACACGATCAGCGGCATGTTCGCCTCCAACCTGATCGCCCTGGCGATCATGATCTCGACCGCCGCGACATTGAACAAGGCCGGCGTCACCGATATCCAGACCGCTGCGGACGCGGCAAAAGCGCTTGAGCCGGTCGCGGGCCCTTTCGCCTTCGCTCTTTTCAGCCTCGGCATCATCGGCACCGGCCTGCTGGCGATTCCGGTGCTGGCGGGCTCGGCGGGCTACGCCATCGCGGAATCGCGCGGCTGGAAGGTCGGGCTTGATAACATGCCCTGGCAGGCGCGGGGTTTCTATGCGGTCATCGGCGCGGCGGTTGTCTTAGGCCTGGGGATTGATTATTCGCCGCTGGATCCGATCAAGGCGCTTTACTGGAGCGCGGTTCTCAACGGCGTGATCGCGGTGCCGATGATGGCGGCGATGATGGTGGTCGCGGCCAGCAGAAAAAAAATGGGGCGGTTCACCGTTGGACCGGTGCTGGGCGGGCTCGGCTGGCTATCCACCGCGGTGATGGCGGCCGCCGCCATCACCATGATATATGTCGCACTATAGAACTTGTCATGGCCGGGCAGCGAGCAACGCGGTTCGTAGCAACCGCGTACGAACCGACCCGGCCATCCATTGGGGAAAAATTTGAATGTTCATTCTGGGCTGGATCATATTCGGGGCGCTCACCGGCTGGGTCGCCAGCAAGATCGTCAACAAGCGCGGCGAAGGCTGCATGGTCAACACCGCCCTGGGATTGGTGGGGGCGGTGGTGGGTGGCTTCATCTTCCGCGAGCTTGGCGTTCGTTATGTATTCCAGGGCTTTTTTGTTTCGATGTTCGTGGCAGTGATCGGCGCCGTCATCGTGCTTTTTGTCTATCACGCCGTGACCGGCAGCCGGACGCTCCGCTAAACGGCGCTCACATTGATTTCTTGCAACCGGCACAAGAAGCGATTGCGAATTACCCGCAATCATCGGGCGTGAAACATCCCCCGCACCGGGCTAGAGATAGGAAAAAGGGGAAGATTCCATGCCGCCAACCCGCATCGGCTTTGCCGCCGCCCTGCTTCTTGCGTCCAGCGGCACGGCCTTCGCCGTTACCGATGAAATCCAGGTCTATACCGGCGATGTGGAACCGGTGGGCGTGCTTGGCCTGACCTGGCACAACAATTACACCGCCAGCGGCCTGAAGGCGCTCGATTTCCCGGGCGGGATGGTGGACAACCACGCCTATTCCAGCGTGACCGAATGGGCCTATGGCGTGACCGACTGGTTCGAAGCGGGGCTTTACCTGCCGCTTTATTCCGATACCACCAACCAGGGCTGGACCTTCAACGGCTTCAAGCTGCGCGCCCTGTTCGTGCAGCCCGGCAATGAAGAAAAGGATTTCTATTACGGCGTCAATTTCGAATTCAGCTGGAACCAGCGGCAATGGGACACCCAGGTCAACACGGGGGAGATACGCCCCATCATCGGTTGGCGATTCGGCCCCGACAAGCAATGGAGCATCACCTTCAATCCCATCGTCGATAATTCCTACAAGGGCGGCATCGCCGCTCTGGAATTCGTGCCGGCCACCCGCCTCGACTACAAGCTCAACGACAATTGGACTATCGCGGCGGAGGAATATGACGATTTCGGCCAGCTGCGCGGCTTCCTGCCGTCGCGCGACCAGTTTCATGAATTATGGGCGACGGTGGACTATGGCGGCAACCCGATCTCCGTTGAGACCGGCGTCGGCTTCGGCCTCACTCCCGCCTCGAACCATCTCACTTTCAAGCTGATGTTCAGTAGCGATCTTAGCGGCGAGCACAGCCTGTTCCAATAAACGGAACGCGCCGGACCAAGTCCGGCGCGCCCGATCTTCGGAAAGTGTCGAGCCCTAGCGGCGGTCGTCGCAATCACGCCGGCCGCCCGGCGCATTCAGGTCCACATCACACGGGCTGGTCGCCGCGCCGCCGACCGCACCGACCGCGCCGCCAATGGCAGCCGCCGTGCCGATATTGCCGCCGGTTGCCGCACCGATCGCCGCGCCGGCGCCGGCACCGAGCAAACCGCCGCTCAGCGCACGATCGCCCGGATTGGTTCCGCAACCCGCCAGAACAAGTACTGTTCCAGCGATGAGGCCTATAATCATTTTGTTCCGAATCATGGCTGTTCTCCTCACGTTGAAAGGGAAACGTGTCAGGGAAAACAAAGTTTCCAATTTGTGACCTGCCGGCGCGATAGCTAGCAGAATGCCGGCACGCTTTTGTGCTCGCCGGGACGGATGCCGCCGAGATGCGAAAGGATGCGCGCATATTGCGGGTCGTTCTTCTTGTAGGCCAGCACGCCTTCCGCGCCGTCCGGCGTGTGCAGCGTCAGCGTGATGGTGCCGTCGGGTGACATCACCGCCATGCCGATGCTGCCCTGGCCGCGGCAGTCGGATTGCAGAGATGCCGCTGCCGCGTGAAGGGGCAACAACAGCAGCAGTGCGGGCAGAAGCCGCTTCATTTGGCGAGAAAATCCATCACCAGTTTCACGGTCGCGTCGGGATTTTCTTCCATGATCCAGTGACCCGAGTCGGGTACGACGCCAGCCTTGACATTGATGGCCACCTGCTTGAGGTCTTCTGCCATCGTGAGGCCATAGGATTTTTCCGCCCCCAGCGCCAGAACCGGCATGGTGAGTTTGCCCTTGGCCAGCAATGCGCGGTTGTCGACGCCATCCTGCGGAAAGGCCACGAACTGCTCAAAGGCGTCATGAATGGCGTGCGGCCCGGCATAAAGAGCCGCGTAATGCGCGCGCGTGGCCTCGTCGATCCGTTCGGGGTGGGCGGACAATTCGTTATAGAAGCGATCCAGATAAATACGCTCGCGGCCCGCCACCAGTCGTTCCTCATCCGGACCGTGGAAATTGAAATGCCAGGCTTTGGGATTGGAAAGCTGGGCCTGCCAGATGGCGCCAATGCCCGGCAGCGGCGCGTCTATCACCACCCATTTCGTGATCCGTGCTGGGTATTGCGCCGCCAGGGCATAGCCGACCATGTTGCCGATGTCGTGAGTGACCATATCTGTCTTCTGCACCTTCAACGCATCCAGCACACCGGCGATATCCTGCGCCTCGTTCTTTTTGGCGTAGCCGTCATCCGGATGATCGGAGAGACCCATGCCGCGCAAGTCTGGCACGATGACGGTGTGGTCCTTGACCAGCTTGGCGGCCAGCGGCGCCCACATGTCGCCGGTATCGCCAAAACCATGGAGAAGCAGCACGGCGGGACCTTGCCCACCGGAACGGACATGCAGATGCGTGCCATTGGTGGCGACCATCTGGGTCTTGAAACCGGCTGGAAAGGGCTCAATGGCGGCCGCAGGCCCCAGCGACAGCAACGCGGCAAGCGCTCCCATGGCAAAACGATTCATCAATGCTCCGTCGAAATTTATGGGACCGGCTTTTGAAGATAAATCTCCCCGCCGCCCTGCTTGAACTCTTCCGACTTCTTGGCCATGGCGGCGCGGATTTCGGCGGTGCTCATCGTGTCGTTGCTGCCCTTGGCGGCCTCGCGCACTTCCTGCGAAATCTTCATCGAGCAGAATTTCGGTCCGCACATGGAGCAGAAATGCGCCACCTTGGCGCCGTCGGCGGGCAGGGTCTCATCGTGATAAAGCTGCGCCGTCTCCGGGTCCAAGGCCAGGGCGAACTGGTCGCGCCAGCGGAATTCGAAGCGCGCCTTGCTCATCGCGTCATCCCAGATGCGCGCCGAGGGATGGCCCTTGGCCAGGTCGGCGGCATGGGCGGCAATGCGATAGGCGATCACCCCCGCCTTCACGTCATCGCGGTCGGGCAGCCCAAGATGCTCCTTGGGCGTGACGTAACAGAGCATGGCGGTGCCGAACCAGCCGATCATCGCCGCCCCGATCGCCGAGGTAATGTGGTCATAGCCGGGCGCCACATCGGTGGTCAGCGGCCCCAGCGTATAGAACGGCGCCTCGTCACAGGCTTTCAGCTGCCGGTCCATATTCTCCTTGATCTTGTGCATCGGCACATGGCCGGGGCCTTCGATCATCACCTGCACGTCGTGCTTCTGGGCGATGCGATTGAGTTCGCCCAGCGTATCGAGTTCGGCGAATTGGGCGGCATCATTGGCGTCGGCGGTCGAACCGGGACGCAACCCGTCGCCCAGCGAAAAAGACACGTCATACCGTTTGAGGATTTCGCATATCTCCTCGAAATTTGTGTAGAGGAAATTCTCCTGGTGATGCGCCAGGCACCATTTCGCCAGGATCGAGCCGCCGCGCGAGACAATGCCGGTGACGCGCTCCGCCGTCAGCGGAATGTGCGCCAGCCGCACCCCGGCATGGACGGTGAAATAATCCACCCCCTGCTCGCACTGCTCGATCAGCGTGTCGCGATAAATCTCCCAGGTCAGGTCTTCCGCCACGCCACCGACTTTTTCCAGCGCCTGGTAGATCGGCACCGTGCCGATCGGCACGGGAGAATTCCTGATGATCCATTCGCGGATGGTGTGAATATGGCGGCCGGTGGAAAGGTCCATCACCGTGTCGGCGCCCCAGCGGATCGACCAGACCAGCTTTTCCACTTCCTCGGCGACGCCGCTGGTCACCGCGCTGTTGCCGATATTGGCGTTGACCTTGGTGAGGAAGTTGCGGCCGATGATCATCGGCTCGGTTTCGGGGTGATTGATATTGGCCGGAATGATGGCGCGCCCCCGCGCGATCTCCTCGCGCACGAATTCCGGCGTGATCTCCAGCGGAATGGAGGCGCCGAAGCTGTTGCCGTCGGCAAGCGCGCTGCGCCCCAGATTTTCCCGCGCCGCGATGAATTTCATTTCTTCGGTGATCAGGCCCTGGCGCGCATAGTAAAGCTGGCTGACATTGCGGCCCGGCCTGGCCCGCAGCAACGTCACACCTTCGCGCTTAAATTGCGGCACCGAAAGCAATTCGCCCCGGCGCAAACCATCGTCTTCGGGCTTCCTGGCGCGGCCTTGATATTCCTCGACATCGCCGCGCGCCAGGATCCAGTCCCGGCGGCGGGCGGCGAGGCCCTTTTCGATGTCGATCGCCACAGTGTCGTCCGTGTACGGACCGGATGTGTCGTAGAGCCGCACCGGCGCCTCGCCGCCCGACAAGGCGACCTCGCGGAACGGCACGCCGTCCACCAGCAGCTTCTTCGACCCTGGCAAGGGACCTCGCGTGATCTGGACGTTCTTGGAATTCAGAATGGGCTTGTTCATGTGACCTCTCCCTACGCCGGTTTGAGCCGGATCAGGTTCAAAGGGACCCGGCACCATGCCGGTCTCAGCGGCTTTCGCCGCACCCCTGGGAAAGAAGCGATCATAGACCCAACGCGGGGGGCGTCAACGACGCTTCTTCCGGTCTGGGGGTCAGGGCCGGGCGTGGCGCGGCTGGTACAGGCCTATTCTGCCGCCCCCCGGCATAATCAAATGCGTGACTTTTCCCCAGGCCTGCTGCGACGGCGCTGCGCAGGGAACCCCGGCCGTCTCCAGCCGCGCCATCTCGGCATCCAGATCGTCGCACGTCAAATATAGTTCGTGCAGGTCGTTCTCATCCGAGGGATGCACCGCCATCTCAGCGGGCGGCAGCTTGAAGATCAGCCAGCCATGGCCGACATCGACATGCCCGAATTTGAGCACATTGCGGAAAAATTCTTTGTCCCTTTCCGCATCGGTCGAATACAGGATTACGTGCGCGCCGTTGATCATGGCAGCCTCCTCTAGCCAGCGGCAAACTGCTTGAATTCCTCGATCACCCCCTTGACCGCCAATGTCACGATCTTTTCCCCCGCCGCGATGGAAGCCTGGCTGGGGTCCGAGCCGATGCGCCCGTCAGGGAAACGGCGGCGGAAATCCTCGGCGTCCAGGATCGGCCCGGTCGGCGCGATCCGGGGACTCATGTTGGCATGCTTCACGTTGTCCGGATAACCGAACCACGTCACCGATACTTCGCTGGGGGTGGCATGGCTGCCCTCGCCTACTGGAAAAAGCTGGCGGCAAAGATCGCCCACACCCGGCAGTTCCCACCAGTTGCGCAAGTGACAGCGCAGCGATGGCTTGTTGCCGCCCGCGCCGGCAAAGGTGACGCCGTGATAGATCTCTGAAAAGGCGGCGGTGATGGTGGCGATATTGCCGCCATGGCCGTTCAGCCAGTAAATCCGTTCAAAGCCATGCCGCGCCAGGCTGTCGGCCCAGTCCCGCATCGCCGCGATCATGGTGGAAGGCTTGAGCGTGATGGTGCCGGCAAACGCCATGTGATGCTGCGCCTGGCCGACATTGAAAGTGGGGCCAACCAGGAAGCCCGCCTCGTCGCCCGCCCGGCGGGAGATGATTTCCGGGCAAAGCGCATCGGTACCCAGCAATCCGTTCGGCCCATGCTGTTCGGTCGAACCGATGGGGATCAGGATGGCCTTGGACTTCGCCAGATAGGCCCCGACCTCCGGCCAGGTGGACAATTGCAGCTGCATCAGAGCATGGCCTCGAGCTTGGCGACCGCTTTCTTCCAGGCGGCGCGCTCCTTTTCTATCACCTCAGCGCCGGCAAGCTTGCCGCTGTCCACGGTAATCTGTGACTTGTCCGGTCCCTTGGCGTAGAAATAAAAGGAGATTTGTCCGCCCTTCCATTTGCCGCGCCAGTATTTGTCCGCCGTTCTGGAGGTTTCCTCGAAAGCACCCTTGGGAAACCAGCCGCCCGCGCCGCCGGTGGCGGCCTTGAACAGTTTGCCCAGCGGCACCGGAACCACCTTGCTGACGCTGACGGAAAATTCGCCATCGCATTTCTGGTTGAGGGCGCGGATGCCCCGCACCCGCTCGTAGCTCACCGCCACCATCTGGCCGTACCAGTCTCCGGCGCCCAGCTTGCCGGCTGCCAGTTTGGCGATAGCCGCGTGATCCAGCTTGGCCGCGCCCGCCTTGTCCAGCGCCGCGAACCACGCCGCCCAGTCCCTGCCCGTCTTGGCCTTGATGGTGGCGTCCGACATGATGGTTTTGGCAGCCGCCGCTTGCCGATTTCCCGCCATGGCCTAATCTCCCAGCCCCGAAATCATCCTAGACCAGAGTGGCCCAAAGAGGAACGCGTTCATGAGCGATGCCGTCATCCCCGTTCCGGCCGCATGGCGGGAGCGCGCCTTCATGAACAAGGCCCAATATGACGCCGCCTATGCGGCGGCCCTGGCGGACCCCGACGCCTTCTGGCGCAAGGAGGCGGAGCGCCTCACCTGGATCAAACCCTTCACCAAAGTTGGCAGCTGGTCCTTCGATGCCGCCAATCTCCACATCAAATGGTTCGAGGATGGCGCGCTCAACGTCGCCGCCAACTGCCTGGACCGGCATCTGGACAAGCGCGGCAAGCAGATTGCCATCATCTGGGAAGGCGACGATCCGGCCGAAAGCCGGCACATCACCTACAAGGAACTTTATCAAGAAGTATGCCGCTTCGCCAATGTGCTGAAAGCGCACGGGGTCAGGAAAGGCGACCGCGTCACCATCTATCTGCCCATGATCCCTGAAGCGGCCTACGCCATGCTGGCCTGCGCCCGTCTCGGCGCGGTGCATTCGGTGGTGTTCGGCGGCTTCTCGCCCGACAGCATTGCGGGCCGCATCCAGGATTGCGATTCCAAAATCGTCATCACCGCCGACGAGGGCCTGCGCGGCGGCAAGCCGGTGCCGCTGAAGAAGAATACCGATGAGGCGCTGGAAAAATGTCCCGGCGTGACGGATGTGATCGTGGTCCGGCGCACCGGCGGTAAAGTCGCCATGAAAGAGGGCCGCGACGCCTGGTATCACGAGGCGGCCAGCAAGGTGAGCGCCGATTGCCCGGCGGCGGCGATGAACGCGGAAGACCCGCTGTTCATTCTCTACACCTCGGGCTCGACCGGAAAACCCAAGGGCGTGCTCCACACCTCCGCCGGCTATCTGCTCTGGGTCGCATGGACCCATCATTATGTTTTCGATTATCACGAAGGCGAGATTTTCTGGTGCACTGCCGATGTCGGCTGGGTCACCGGCCACAGCTATATCCTCTACGGCCCGCTGGCCAATGGCGCCACCACTTTGATGTTCGAGGGCGTGCCGAATTATCCGAGCTCCTCCCGTTTCTGGGAGGTGATCGACAAGCACAAGGTCAACATCTTCTACACCGCGCCCACCGCCATCCGCGCCCTGATGCGCGAGGGCGACGCGCCGGTGACGAAAACCAGTCGCGCATCTTTGCGCCTGTTGGGCTCGGTGGGCGAGCCGATTAATCCGGAAGCGTGGCTCTGGTATCATCGCGTAGTGGGCGGAGGGGGCTGTCCGATTGTCGATACCTGGTGGCAGACCGAAACCGGCGGCCATCTCATCACCCCTTTGCCCGGCGCCACCGACTTGAAGCCCGGCTCGGCGACCAAACCGCTGCCCGGCGTGGTGCCTGAGATTGTGGACGCGGATGGCAAAGTGCTGGAGGGCGCCGTCACCGGCAATCTGGTGATCGCGCAAAGCTGGCCGGGCCAGATGCGCACGGTCTATGGCGATCACCAGCGTTTCATCGACACTTATTTCAAAACCTACAAGGGCAAATATTTCACCGGCGATGGCTGCCGCCGCGACGAGGACGGCTATTACTGGATCACCGGCCGGGTGGATGATGTGATCAATGTCTCAGGTCATCGCCTCGGCACCGCCGAAGTGGAAAGCGCGTTGGTGGGGCACAAGGACGTGGCCGAGGCCGCCGTGGTTGGTTTTCCCCACGACATCAAGGGCCAGGGCATCTACGCCTATGTCACCCTGAAAAAAGGCGTCGCGCCCAGCGACGCGCTGGCGAACGCGCTCAAGCAATTCGTCAGCCATGAGATCAGCCCCATCGCCAAACCGGATGTGATCCAGTTCGCCCCCGGCCTGCCCAAGACCCGTTCCGGCAAGATCATGCGGCGCATCCTGCGCAAGATCGCCGAAGGCGAGATCGGCAGCCTGGGCGATACCTCGACACTTGCCGACCCGTCCGTGGTGGAAGACCTGATCAGGAATGCGAGAAAGTGAGCGGCGCGCGCGGTACGCGCGTGAGCAGGTCCGGTGGGTGAGGAGCGGTTCGCAATGCGAACGAAATGGTCCAGTGGACCATTTCGAACGACGAATGGCCTGAGCGTCAGCGAAGGACGCGAAAGCGGCGCCTCCCTCGCTGCGCTCGAAAAGGGGCAAGCTTTTCTAAGCTCGCTATGTTCGCTAAGAAAAGCTAAGCCAACGCCGCGAGCTTGAGCAAGCGGCCATGGGAGACGTTAAAACTCAATGCTAATTTTTCTCTGGCTGCTGGCGTCCATGGGCGTCGCCTACTGGGCCAAGCTTGATGGGCGCAATCCTGCGTTCTGGTTTGCCGTCGCGGCGTTGCTGTCGCCGCTGGTCGGCAGCGTTGCGCTCTGGGCAGTCCATCGCTACGGCGTGCGGTCCATCCCCTGACAAACAGGTATGAAGCCAGAGAGTTCTCGGAAGGAGGCTAGGCTCCTTCCTCCGGCACGCCGCGCCGAAAAATCGCCAGCAGCGCAGCCAGGACGCAGCCCGCCACGATCCCGGTGGTCAGGTCTTCCACCAGGGTCAGGCCGAAAGTAACGAGCAGCACGGACGCGCCTCGCCATTCATGAAGGAGCCTGCCGAACTCTTTCTTTTCCGCCATGTTCCAGCAGACGACCACCAGCACGCCCGCCAAGGAAGCGAGCGGCACATAACCCGCCAGCGGCGCGGCAACCATCAGGAACAGCAGTAGGAAAAGCGAATGCATCATGCCCGAAAGCGGGCTGGTGGCTCCCGCCCGCACATTCGTCGCGGTGCGCGCGATGGTGCCGGTCACGCTGATGCCGCCAAACAGGGCGGAGACAATGTTGGCTATGCCCTGCGCCACCAATTCCATGTTGGAACGGTGTTTGCGACCGGTCATGGTGTCGGCCACTTTCGCCGACAACAGGCTTTCCACGCCGCCCAGCAGGGTGAAGGAAAAAATTGCGGGCAGGAGTTGCCACAACAGATGCAGCGTCACATCCGGCAGACGCGGCCATAACAAACCGTGCGGCAGCGCCCCGAAACGGCTGCCGATCGTCTCCGCCGGCAGGTGAAACAACACACCGGCAAGCGAGGCGACCGCGACCGCGATCAGCATGCCGGGCCATTGCGGCCGGAAATAGCGGATCAAAAAGATCAGCGCCGCGGAAAAGCCGCCGATCGCAAACGCAGACAGGTTAAGGGTGGATAATGCCCCACCCAGCGCCGCCAGCTTGGGCAGCAGGGGACCAGGCTCGGCGCCCGCCAGGGTGAGTCCACCAAAATCCTTGAGCTGGCTTGCCAGGATTGTGACGGCGATGCCGCAGGTGAATCCGACCGTCACGGCATGGGGGATATGCCGTATCAGCGAACCCAGCCGCGAAATGCCCAGCAGGGTCAGCAGCAGTCCCGACATCAGGACGGTCAGCAAAAGCCCCTGCAGTCCGAACTTCGCGCCAGTGGCGGCGACCAGGACGATAAAGGCGCCTGCCGGGCCGCCGATCTGAAAGCGGCTGCCACCCAGGGCGGAAACCAGGAAGCCGCCCACGATGGAAGTGTAGAGGCCGCGTTCCGGCGTTACGCCGGACGCCACGGCAATGGCCATCGAGAGCGGCAGGGCAACAATCGCCACGGTGAGCGCCGCCAGGACGTCTTTGCGAAATTTGTCCGGGCCGTAACCTTCCCGAAGGATGGTGACCAGCTTGGGACGATACAAATGCGCTGTGGCGGAGCCGTCTGGCATGGGGTGTCCGGATTGCCGACACAATCAGATAGCGCAGTTCGGTTTTCCTGGAAAGCGCGCGCTGTCCCGGATCAGGCTTCACTTAGCAGCACGGCATAACCGTCCATGGCGGTGGCAAGGTCGATATCCTTGCCCGTCACCCCGCCCGCATCATGGGTGGCCAGGGTCACATCCACCTTGTTGTAGACATTGAACCATTCGGGATGGTGATCCATTTTCGCGGCCAGCAACGCCACGCGGGTCATGAAGGCAAACGCCGCGTCGAAATCCACGAACTGGAATTTGCGCGTGATGGCCTCGCGGTCCTTGGCCAGCTGCCAGTCGGGCAGCCGCTTCAGCGCCGCCTTCAATTCTTCAATCGCCAACTTCGCCATAATAATTCTCCAAAGAATATTCCTGTTCGACCCGGTAAAGGCTGCCGTCGCTGGTCAGCTTGCTGGAGTAAAGCCTAAACGCGCCAACTTCGAATTCGGCGCTGGTATAAAGCGCGTGATGGGTCAGCCATTCCAGCACCTTGCTTTGTTCCGCGCCCCGCAGCCGCGCCAAGGTGACATGGGGGGTGAATTTGTGCTGGTCCTGCGGTTGGCCGACGCGGCGGATGGCGCTGTCCACTTTGCGCTGCAGATGATCCAGCGCTTCATTCCGGCGCACCGCTGCCCATAAGGCATGAACCTGTTTTCCGCCGAACTGGCCCACGGCATGAAGCTGAAGCGCGAAGGCAGGGGCGCGGATGTCCGCCAGGGCATCATCCAGCATGGTCGCGTCATGGCCATGCACCTCGCCGATGAACCGCAGGGTCAGATGCAGCTGCTCCCTTGTCTGCCAGCGCGCGCCCGGCACGCCGCCCTGGATCAGCATCAGGGAAGCGGCCACCTCGTCCGGCAGCGCCAGCGCCACGAACAACCTCATGACACGCATCTCATTCGGCGTAATTCCGCAAGGGCAAGGCGCGGTGGAACAGCAGCACCACCGTGGTATAGGCCGCGATGCCCAGCACCATCGCGCCCGCCAGCGCCGTCACATCCACAAAGCGGCCCTGTGCCAGCGGTGCAGTGAGCCATGCCCCAATCCACGCACCTGCGCCGGCGGCGATGGCCGCCATCAGGACCGGCGGCAGCGATTTCAGGAAGGCTTTCTCAATGGCCAGAAGAGCGCGGCTATGCCCGAACCAGGTAAGTATCCCGACATTGATCCAGGCGCCAATCGCCGTGCCCAGCGCCACCCCCGCCACGCCCAGGTGAAAACCCCAGACAAAAACCACCTTCAAAAGAACATTGCAAACAATGGCGGTGACCGTGGCGCGGGCTGGCGTCAGCGTGTCGTGCCTTGCATAGAATGTGGACGCTACGATCCGGATCAACGCCATGGCAGGCAGGCCGATGCCATAAGCGGCAAGCGCCGTCGCCGCCAGATTGGCGGCGCCCACATCAAAGTCACCATGGGCGAAGACCGCGCGCATGATGGTGCCAGGAATGGCCAGGAACACCGCGGCGAAGGGCAAAGTGAGCAGCAAGCTCATCGCTGCGGAACGGTTCTGCGCCGCATCTGATCCCATACCGTCGCCGCGCGCCAGCCGCGCCGACATTTCCGGCAGCAGCACCGTGCCCAGCGCGATTCCCAGCACGCCCAGCGGAAACTGGTTGATGCGGTCGGATAAATAAAGCGCCGTCCGGCTTCCGACGGGCAGAAAACTGGCGATGACGGTGTCGATAAAAGGCAAGATCACAACGCTGGCCGCGCCGAATGTCACCGCACCGAACGCGATGAAGAATTCCTTGACCTCAGGCGTCCAGCGTGGCCAGGAAATTCTCAGCCACAGGCCTTCGCGTGCGCCCGCCCACAAGATGAAAATCAACTGCGCCACGCCGCCGATCAGCACACCCCAGGCCGCCGCATAGGCGGCATTGGGAAACCAGTGCCAGGCGATCAGGGTGGCGATCATCGCCAGATTCTGCAAATTGGACCAGGCCGCGGCGGCCCAGAATTTCTCAATGGCGTTGAGCATGGCGGACAGCTGCACCGCCACCAGCGTCAAGATCAGGTACGGGAATGTGATCCGCGCCAGGCTTACGGTCAGGGCGAATTGCGCCGGATTGGAAACAAAGCCCGGCGCCAGCAACCGGACAATCCAGGGCATGAAGACCGTAGCCAGCACCAGCAGAATGACCTGCGCCGCCAGCTGCCAGGAGAACACCGCGTCGGCGAAGGCGGCCGCCTTTTTGTACTCGCCCTTGGCATGCAGGGCGGCATAACGCGGCAGGAATGCCGGATTGATGGTGCCTTCCCCAAAAATGGCGCGAAAATAGTTGGGAAACAGGAAGGCAACGACGAAGGCGTCAAACAGTACCCCGCTGCCCAGTGTCCAAGCCAGAAGCGTGTCGCGGGCAAAGCCGGTAATGCGCGACAGCAACGTGAAGCCGCCCACCGAGACCAGCCGCCGCAGCATCAGCCCCTCTTCTTGGTTTGTGGCAGTTGGCCCGGCGCCTGCGCCAGCATCTTCTTCACATAGGGCAATATGCGCGCGACAATGATCTTCACCCCCGCCGGATTGGGATGCATGCCGTCGGCCTGATTGAGCTTGGGATTGAGCGCCACGCCATCCAGGATGAAGGGATAGAAGACGACATTGTAGTCCCTGGCCAGGCGCGGATAGATGCCGTCAAACTGCCTGGCGTAGTCTGCCCCCAGATTGCGCTGCGCCATCATGCCGGTCAGCAGCACCGCGACATGGTCTTTCTGGAGCCGCGAAAGTATGGCACGCAAATTCTTTTCGGTCTCCGAAGGCGGAATGCCGCGCAGCATGTCGTTGGAGCCGAGCTCGACGATCGCCGCTTCGGGATGATCCGCCAGAGACCACTCCAGCCGCGCAAGCCCGCCCGCCGAAGTGTCGCCGGAGACCCCCGCATTCTCGACCTGGGCGTCCACGCCGGCCGCCTTCAGCGCCGATTCAAGCTGGGTGGTGAATTCGGTCCCGGGCGGCAGGCCGTAGCCTTGCGTCAGGCTGGTGCCCAAGGCGAGTATACGCACGGGCCGCGCTTCGACCGGTCCGGCGGCGGCCATGATCAGGCTCAAGGCAAAAATGAACTTGAAACGGCTTATCATGATCGCCAATTCACCAGTCTTCCGTCACAGGTCATAATGCAGAATCCCCCGGCCGCGATCAGCTTATCAGAAGTCACCCTGCAACTGGCTAGCGCAGCCGGGCCGGTCGATATCCTCAATGGCGTAACGCTTGCCGTGCCTGCGGGCCAGACCATCGCGCTCACCGGGCCGTCCGGCTCCGGCAAATCCTCGCTTCTGATGGTGGCCTCCGGCCTGGAACGGCCGACCAGCGGGCGGGTAATGGTGACGGGGACCGACATCACCGGCCTGGGCGAGGACGCTGCCGCACGCTTCCGGCGTGGCCGCATCGGCATCGTGTTTCAGTCCTTTCACCTGATCCCCACCATGACAGCGCTGGAAAATGTCGCTGTGCCGCTGGAACTGTCGGGCGCGCCCGATGCTTGGGAGCGGGCCGGCAAAGAACTGAAGGCGGTTGGGCTTGGCGACCGCGGCACACACTATCCGGGGCAATTGTCCGGCGGCGAGCAGCAGCGTGTGGCCCTGGCCCGTGCCATGGCGCCGCGCCCCGAAGTGCTGTTCGCCGACGAGCCCACCGGCAATCTCGACAGCGTCAATGGCGCGGCCATCGCAGAGCTTCTGTTCGCCCTCAATGCCGAACGCGGCGCCACCCTGTTCCTGGTGACCCATGAGGAAAGCCTCGCCCGGCGCTGCCAACGGGTGGTGCGACTTTCCAACGGCCGGATCGTGGCGGATGAGCACCCGACGCGGGACGCGCGAGCATTTCCAGTGGAAATGCGAGAGGGGGCGAATGCCGCGAGCACAAGCGAGCGGCAGGACGAAGTTTCATGAGAGAACTCAGGCGCGCCTGGACGTTCGCGCGGCGGGAATTGCGCGGCGGCATGCGCGGCTTTCGCATATTCTTTCTTTGCCTGCTTTTGGGCACCGCCGCCATCGCCGGCGTCGAGTCGCTGAGCGACGCTTTTCTTACCGGCCTGCGCGACCAGGGCCAGACCTTCCTGGGCGGCGACGTCGCGGTGGAGCTGGTGCATCGCCCCGCCACACCGCCGGAACACGCATTCCTGGCCCGGTACGGACGGATTTCGGCCGACGTCTCGATGCGCGCCATGGCCTATGCCTTGCGAGGCGGCCAGCAGGCCGAGCGCCAGCTGATCGAGCTCAAGGCGGTGGACGAAAGCTGGCCGATGTTCGGCGCGCCCAGCTTCACGCCGGATCAGAAAACCTCCAGCGTGCTGTACTGCGAGGAGGACGGCGTCTGCGGTGCGGCGGTGGAGCAAACTTTGCTCGACCGCCTGCATATCGGCCGCGGCGACCTGATCCGCATCGGCGACGCCACTTTGCGGGTCATGGCGGTGATCAACAGCGAGCCAGACCGCATTTCCACCGGCTTCTCACTGGGACCGCATGTTCTGATTTCGGCGAAAGCCGTGGCGGGCACGCATCTGGTAAGGCCCGATAGCCTGATCAATTACAGGTATCGCCTCGCCTTCACGCCCAACGCCTCAAGTGGAGGCGCCACCATCGACAGCTTCAAGGCCGATGCCGCCAGCGAATTTCCCGACGCCGGCTGGGAGATCCGCGACCGTAACGATGCCGCGCCCGGCATCCGCCGCTTTGTCGAACAGGTGGCGATGTTCCTGACCCTGGTGGGGCTGACCGCACTGGGGGTCGGCGGAGTCGGCGCCAGCGAGGCCGTGACCGCCTTCCTTGACCGCAAGCGCTTCGACATCGCCATCCTGAAAACCCTGGGCGCCGATGGCCGGCTGGTGTTCCTGGTTTTCTTCCTGCAAGTGATGGCTATCGCGCTGGCCGCGGTGCTTTTGGGCGCGGTCATCGGCGCGAGTTCCCCCTACGCCATCGCCTATTTCTACAAGGACAGCCTGCCAATGCCGCCGGAATTGGGTATCTATCTGGCACCTTTGCTGCTGGCGGCCGGATTTGGGCTTTTGTCGGCGGTGTTGTTCGCAGTGCCGCCGCTGGGACGGGCCCAGGCTATACCGCCCGCCAGCCTGCTGCGCGAAAATGTGGCGCCCAGCTTCACACGCCCGGCGCCCATCTATCTGATCGCCGCAAGCTGCGCCGCCTTCATCATCGCGGCCCTGATGCTGCTGCGGGCGCCCTCGCCCCGCTTCGCGGCGGAATTCCTCGGTGGCGCGGCGGCGGTGCTGGTTGTGCTGCGGCTGGTGGCCGAAGGCCTGACCCGCGGTTTTCGCAAGCTGCCACATCCGCGCTCACCGCTGCTGCGGCTGGCGTTGGGCGATCTGACCCGGCCGGGCGCCGCCACCGGCGGGGTGATCACCGCGCTGGGGCTGGGCCTGACCCTGCTCGCCACCGTCACCCTGCTCGACCGTTCCATCACCGCCGAAGTTCATGACGCGCTGCCGGCCCGCGCGCCCAGCTTTTTCTTTGTCGACATCCAGCCCGATCAGGTGGCCGCGTTCGACAAAACCATCGCCGGCTTCAAGAGCCAGAGCGATTTCAAACGCACCCCAATGATCCGTGGACGGATTACTTCACTGAACGGCGTGCCCTCCGCCGAGGCGAAGATCGCCAGCGACACCAAATGGATCGTCAATGGCGACCGGGGCATCACCTATGCCGCGACGCCGCCGCCCGGCACCACCGTCACCAGGGGCGAGTGGTGGCCTGCCGGTTATTCCGGTCCCACGCTCATCTCGCTCGACCAGGATGCCGCGCGCGGCACTGGCCTCAAGATCGGCGACAGCCTCACCCTCAACGTGCTGGGCCGCGAGATCACTGGCCGCATCGCCAATTTCCGCAAAGTGGATTTCACCACCGGCGGACAGAATTTCGTGCTGGTGCTATCGCCCGGTGTGATCGACAAGGCGCCGCATTCCTTCCTGGCGACGGTGCGGGTGGACGGGGGCGACGAGAACGCCATGTACAACGCCGTTACCGGAAAATTTCCCAACGTCTCCACGGTGCGGGTGAAGGACGCCATCGCCCAGGTGGACACGCTGCTGCAGCAGCTGGCAGCCGGTATCCGCGCCGCCAGTCTTGTCACCATCCTGGCGGGCCTGCTGGTGCTGGCGGGCACCATCGCGGCGGGGGCGCGCACCCGGCTCTATGACGCCACCGTGCTGAAGGTGGTGGGCGCCACCCGCGCCCAGATCGCCATGGTCTATATCGCTGAATATGGCGTGTTGGGCATCACCACCGGGGTCATCGCGCTGGGCGCGGGCAGCCTCGCCGCCCTGATCGCGGCGCGCCAGATCCTCAACATCAGCTTTGTCTTTGATGCGAGCGCGGCTTTGATAACGGTTCTCGGCGGCGGCGCCGCGACCCTGCTATTCGGCCTTTTGGGCGCGCTGACGGCGCTTCAGTCCCGGCCGGCGGCGCGCCTGCGCAATGGTTAGCGATATTTCGAATTAAATATCTGAAACCAAAGACTTAATCTGACCTTGATACGGGCACCGCAAATCACGATATAGTGGGGGCGAAAAGGAGTTCCTCATGGCCAATTTTGATCCCCGCTATGCCACCGCGACAGCGGATACGCTGGATGCGGGACTGCGCGCCCACATGCTGCGCGTCTACAACTACATGCTGGTCGGCCTTGGCCTGACCGGCGCCGTGGCGTGGCTGACCGCCAACACCCCGCTGATCGGCATATTTTACAGTCAGGTGCAGACAGCGAACGGCATGGTCTTGCAGCCCAGCATCCTGGGCTGGATTACCTTCCTGGCGCCATTGGCGCTGGTTTTTTTCCTATCCTTCCGAATTCAGACGATGAGTCTGGCTACGGCGCAGACGACTTTCTGGGGCCTTGCCGCGCTCATGGGTCTGCAACTGGCCTCGATCCTGCTGATTTATACCGGCGCCAGCATCGCGATGACATTCTTCGTCACCGCCGGCATGTTCGGCGCGATGAGCCTTTATGGTTACACCACGGGACGCGACCTGACCGGCTTGGGCTCCTTCCTTTTCATGGGCATGATCGGGCTGTTGCTGGCAATGCTGGTCGGCATGTTCTTCCATTCCAGCCAGTTGCAATTCGTGATCTCGGTGGTCGGCGTCCTGATTTTCACCGGCCTCACCGCCTATGACAGCCAGAGGATCAAAAACATGTATTATGTCGGCGACGATGGTTCGGTCGCCGGCAAGAAAGCGGTTATGGGGGCGCTGAGCCTCTATCTCGATTTCTACAACATGTTCCTTTTCCTGCTGCGCTTCATGGGCAACCGGCGCTAAGCGTGTCGAATCAAAAAGCCCGGTCGAAAGACCGGGCTTTTTTTATTCACCGAGCGGCCGGCCAGACCTAGCGTTTTCTCACCAGCATCAAGCCATCGCCGATGCTTGTCAGCGTCATGTCGACGCGGGAATCATCGTGGATCTTGGCGTTGAGGGCGGCCAGCGCCGCAGCATTGCCCTTTGCTGCGGGATCGGCGACCTCTCCGGAATAGAGCATATTGTCGAGCGCGATCATTCCGCCGGGCCGGATCAGTTTCAGCGCGGCTTCGTAATAACCGTCATAGCCGGTCTTGTCGGCGTCAATGAATACAAGGTCGAACGGCCCCTCGTCCGCTGCGATCATCTTGTCCAGCGAGGTTTGCGCGGGTCCGAGACGTAATACGATCTTCCCACCCATGCCGGCCTTTTCCCAATAAACCCTGGCGATGTCGGTGAATTCCCTGGAGACATCCAGCGCCACGATTCGCCCATCTGGCGGCAGTGCCAGCGCCATGGCGAGCGCGCTATAGCCGGTGAAACTGCCGACTTCGATCACCGCCCTTGCCCCGGTCATCTGCACCAGCAAGGCCAGAAATGCGCCCTGTTCC
>Ga0210402_10000327_pt1 | contig 54596 bp, 45 predicted proteins | sample IncBWC7MmetaG_FD_161055 | JGI IMG/M metagenome (GOLD analysis project Ga0210402, IMG submission 161055) | Forest soil microbial communities from Barre Woods Harvard Forest LTER site, Petersham, Massachusetts, United States - Inc-BW-C-7-M | ecosystem: Environmental > Terrestrial > Soil >... | reverse complement strand
AAAGACAGCATTGTTGACAGGACTGGACTGCGGCGTTACTCTCGGGGGTGAGGCTGCCGCATTTTACGACAACCCATGAATCTCCACCTCACCCCGGAACTCGAAGAACTCGTGCAAAGTAAGGTGAAATCCGGCCGCTACAACTCTGTGAGCGAAGTTGTTCGCGAGGCGCTGGGTCTCATGGAGGAGCGAGACCAGATTCCGGTGGCTCGCAAGCACCAGTTCCAGAACAAGATTGCCGACGGACTACAATCTCTGCGACTCGGTAAGGGAGTAGATGGCGAGGCCGTGTTCGATCGAATCGAGGCGGAAATCGAGACCCTGGAGCGCAACGGTCGCAAATGAATTCGTTCGTCCTCTCACCAGAGGCGGAACGAGATCTCGAGGCTATCAAAGCCTATCTCCTCAAGGAAGCTGGAGTGCGAATCACCCGCCAGGTCATGCGTGAACTGCGTGCCGGGATCCGCTTCGTAGCCAAGAACCCAAAGGCTGGCCACGTTCGAGAGGATCTGACGGCCGAGTCTGTGAGAGCCAGCGCGATGTCGGAGAGATCCTCGGACGGTCGCTTCATTGAGGATGTCGGAACCGGATCGGGATTTCTCCAAACCGCATCGCCGAGACAGCACCAGCTTCCGGGCCCAGACGGCCGCTCTGCTGGCGAGGTGGTCAGGGTGGTTCCCGGTGGGTCCCGTGGGTTCCCAAAGACTTGCGCCTTTGGCAGCTAATGTGCTTTGCTCTTGTTTATGAAGAAGACACTACTTGCCTTGATGCTCATCGCCGGAGGCGCCGCCTTCGGCCAGGTTTCCATCGGCATTCGGATTGGCGCTCCGCCGCCTCCGAGGGTGGTTCGGGTCAGACCGTCAACGCCGGGCCCGGGGTACGTCTGGATTGACGGCTACTGGTACGCCGTCGGAAACCGTTACAAATGGCATGAGGGATACTGGACCCGCCCGCCTTACGAGGGTGCCGTCTGGGTGGTCCCACACCATGACGGAGAGCGCTTTTTTGAAGGTTACTGGGAAGGAGATCGCGGCCGCCGGCCCCACGATCACTCTTGGGACCGCGACCGCCGCAACCGCGATTTCGACCGCGACCACCATTGAGTTTATTTGACTGAGAATATTTAACTGAGAATGCTTCCAGGGCCGGGCCACTAGGGTTGATAAGCCCCCAATGCGCATCCTGGCCCTCCTGGCGGTATTGTCGGCTGCCGTTGCGCAGACCCCCGACCCCGCCTACGCACCGCTCACCCGCGCTTACGAAGCACTCCGCGCGCGCGATTATGACCCCGCCGTCGCCGCCTTCTTACAAGCCATCGCCCTCTCCCCGGCCCGCCCTGACATTCGAAAGGACCTGGCTTACACCTATCTCAAGATCGGCGAAAACCTCTTCGCCCGGGACCAGTTTCAGGAAGCCATGCGATTGGATCCCGCCGACACCCAGGTGGCGCTGGAGTTCGCTTTCCTCTGCTACGAAACCAAGGAGCAGGCCAAAGCGCGCCGCATTTTCGACCGCATCCGCCATTCCCCCGGCCCCTCCGGAGAAGCCGCCGAAAAGGCTTTCCGGAACATCGACGCTCCTCTGGCCGGCGGCATCGAACGCTGGTCCCAGGCCATTGCCAGTGGCGCGGATAACTTCAGTGCTCACTTTGAGTTAGCGACTATCGCCGAACAGCGGGACCAGCTCGCCCTGGCCGCCGAGCACTACGAGAAAGCCTGGCGCCTGCTGCCCGACCGGCGCAGCGTCCTGGTCGACCTTGGCCGCGTCTGGCTGACGCTCGATCTGCGAAACGAAGCCAATGCCGCCCTGCTCGCGGCTTCCCGTGGTGGCGAACCTCGCGCCGCCGAACTGGCACGCGAACTGCTGCCATCCCATTATCCTTATGTAGACGATTTCCGCCGCGCTCTGGCGCTTGACCCGGCCAACACGGAACTCCGCCGCGAACTCGGCTACCTGCTCCTCCGCATGGAGTTCCCCCGTGAAGCCGAACAGGAATTCCGCACGGTAACTGAAATGGCCCCGGAAGACCTGCTGTCGGCTACCCAACTCGGCTTCCTGGTTTACAACCGGGGCGACGCTGCCGCTGCCCAGCCGCTCTTCGACCGCGTCCTCGCCGGCAAGGACGAAGACCTCGCCAATCGCGTTCGCGCCGTCCTCCGCCTGCCCCAGGTCCTGAAGTCCCGGCCGGCCGCCGCCCAACCAGCGTCCATCGACGCCAAGGTTATGGCCGAGCGATCCATCAAAGCCGGCTATATTAAGGATGCTCTTAAGTACCTTCAGGTAGCCCATGAGGCCGACCCGGGCGATTTCGGCGTCATGCTCCGGCTCGGCTGGACCTACAACATCCTGCATCAGGACATCTCCGCCTACCGCTGGTTCGACCTCGCCCGCAGGAGTTCCGACCCCCAGATAGCCTCCGAAGCGGGCCGCGCCTTCCGCAGTCTTGGCGCCGCACAGGAACGGTTCCGCACCTCCGCCTGGCTCTTCCCGGTATTTTCCACTCGCTGGCACGACCTGTTCTCTTACGGTCAAGTGAAAACCGAAGTCCGCACCGGCCTGCCGATTCGCCCATACCTCAGTTTCCGTTTCATCGGCGACACCCGCCAGACCATTGGCGCCGCGGCTCCGCAATACCTCTCCGAAAGCGCCTTCATCGTTGGAATCGGTGTCGCCACCGTTCCCTGGCGCGGCATTACCGGCTGGGCGGAGGCGGGCAACGCTATTGGATATCTCACCCACCATATGGTCCCCGATTACCGGGCCGGTATCTCGCTGGCCCGCGGCGTCCGGTCGGAATCCACCCACTGGTTTGCCGATACCACGATGGATGCGCTCTTTGTCAGCCGCTTTGGCAACGATTTCCTCCTCTACGCCCAAAGCCGCCTCGGCTACCGCGGCGGCTCCGAACACCTGCGCGCTCAGATCTATTGGAACGCCAACTTCACCATCGACTCCAAACGGCAGGACTGGGCTAATTTCATCGAAACCGGACCCGGACTGCGGTTCACCAGTTCCTGGCTGCCTCCATCCATGTACCTGACCGTGAATACGCTGCGCGGCGCCTACCTGACCTCGGAACGCCCGCACTTCACCGACCTGCGAACTGGAGTCTGGTATGCCTTTACTCATTAAGCTGTTCGCGATGTGCGCCGGGCGCACAGGGGGAAGGATGAGAGTCGCCCGTGGCGCTATGTGGGGCAGCTTGGCAAACTGCGGCGGATTGGCAATCCGCCCGCCGGGAGTTGGCGCGCAGCCGAACTTTCACGAGCGACTTTCGAGAGTGTTGCTGGCGTTCTTGCCAGCGTTCCTACTGGCCGGCGTAGCGCATGCCCAGCCCTCGGGGCCTTTAACCAATTTGGCACCGCTCCCGTATTTTTCCGTCCTATCCGAGGACGCCGGCGCCTGGCCGGAGATTCTTCAGTCCGTCGGTTTCCAGCGCCAACCCGCCGGTCTGGCCCACATCTTCGTCGCCCGCACCGGCGCCCCCGCGTCGGCGGAGTGGCCTGGGCGCGTCGAAAAGGGCGCCGTGCTCATCCTGGAAGGCGAATCGTCCCTGGCCGAAACCTTCGGCTTCCGGCGCACCAAAGAGAACGCCCGCGTCACCTCCCTCACCGACGTCCACCGCCCCAGTCTGGCTATTATCTGGGAAAAAGGGCTGGAACTGCCGGTATTCCAGGTTCCCGAGACGGCCACCATCTTCGCCCGCGAGCGCTGGACCAACGCGCCGCTTTCAGCCGGTTTCCGCCGCGGTTCGGGGGCCGTTCTGTGGATTGCCGCTCCCCCCGGCGAACGCGGCTACGAACGGTTTCCGTACCTCCTGAACGCGTTGTACGATTTGGGTGTAGATCCGCCATTCCGGACCTCCCGCCTCTGGGCCTTCTTCGATTCGGCTTACCGCTCCCGGGTGGATCTGGACTACTTCGCGGCACGCTGGCACAAGGCCGGCATTTCGGCGCTTCACGTCGCCGCCTGGCATTTCTTCGAGGCCGATCCGGAAAACGATGCTTACCTGAAGAAGCTCATCGAAGCCTGCCATCGGGAAGGGATTCTGGTCTACGCCTGGCTTGAACTACCCCACGTCAGCGAGCAGTTCTGGAACGCTCACCCCGAGTGGCGCGAAAAGACCGCCGAGCTGCAGGACGCCCAACTCGATTGGCGAAAGCTGATGAACCTCACCAATCGCGATTGTTTCCGTGCCGCCTCCACCGGGGTGACGCGGCTCATCACCGGTTTCGATTGGGACGGCGTCAACCTGGCGGAACTGTATTTTGAATCTCTCGAAGGTCCCGCCAACCCGTCCCGCTTCACACCCATGAACGACGATGTCCGAAGGGAATACCGCGCCCAATCCGGCCAGGACCCGCTAACCGTATTCGCCACGCCGGCGTTTCTGGAGTACCGGGCCGGCCTGGCCCGCCGTATACAGGAAGAGTGGCTCGGCCAACTGGAACAGCTCCGCCGCCAGAAGCCGGACCTGGACCTGGTGCTAACCCACGTCGACGACCGCTTCGACACCGGCATGCGGGAGGCCATCGGGGCCGACGCCGCGCGCGTGCTTCCCCTCCTGGACACCCACAACTTTACCTTTCTGATCGAGGACCCGGCCACGGTCTGGCACCTGGGACCGCAGCGCTACCAGACCATCGCCGAACGCTACCGAACCCTCACTAGGCACCAGGACAAACTGGCCATCGATCTCAACATCGTGGACCGCTACCAGAACGTCTACCCTACCAAGCAACAAACCGGCACCGAACTCTTCCAACTGGTGCATGCCGCCGCCGCCAACTTCGCTCGCGTTGCCCTTTACTTCGAAAACTCGCTGCTGCCGCCCGACCTCCCATTGCTTCCATCGTCCGCCGCGGCGGTCATCAAGATCGAGAAGATCGGTCCTGATCTGGTGGTTGAATCGGCCACCGCCGTGGGCATTCCCTGGAAAGGTCCAGCCCGGGTGGACGGGCTCCCCTGGCCGGTTGCCACCCCGGAAACGCTGTGGCTGCCCGCCGGCTCTCATACCATCGAAGCGGCGCCCGCGCTCCAGTCTCCCCGCCTGCTCTACCTGAACGCCGACCTCAAAGCCGCCCGAACCATCAACGCCTCCACCATCGAGTTCTCCTACCAGTCCAATTCCCGCGCCATCGCGATTCTGGACCGCCCGGCCCGGTCCATGCAAATCGACGGCGTCGACGTTTCGCCAGGCGAATTCCTCCCGCGCGGTCAGCATGTGGTTGCAGTCACCTGCCAGGGCCCCGCACTCCGGCCGTCCGTTTCCGTCCCAAAAACCGTGGGAGGGGACCGTGAACCAGTTCGCTGAACTGCCGTTCTTAGGTTGATACGACCACTCCCTAACCCGGCGTAGCCGGAACCAAACACAAACAGCTATTGTTGAACGCGTTCAGACTCGGGCTGGCCGCCGTCTGCCAGGCGCTTCCTTACCAGCTTCGCCAAGGCGCCGATGAAACGCGGCGAATCGTTCAGGCCCGGCATGAGGAGGAAGTCCGCGATACCCAGCCGCTCGGCGATTTTCCGGTGTTCGATGGCGATCTCATGCAGGGTCTCCACGTGATCGGAGACAAATGAAATCGGCACGATCAGCATATGCCGGCGGCCCTCGGCAGCCAGGCGCTCAATGGTTTCGTGCATCGAAGGGGCCAGCCACTTGGCAGTGCCGACCTTGCTCTGGTAGCACAGGTGCGGCCTGCCTTGCCAGCCTCCCCGCGCCCACACCAGATCGCGCGTGCGCTCCACGTGTTTCTGGTACGGATCGCCCGCCTCCACCACCGAGACCGGCAGGCTGTGAGCGCTGAACACGAAGTCGAGTTCGGCCGTCGGATACGGCAAGCCTGCCAGCGCCTGGTTGACCGAGGCAACCAGGGAATCGATGAATCCCGGATCGTCATGGTACTCCATGATCCGATGTATCTCGGGGTGCCACCCGTTCGAGCTTTGGAAACTGCGGTTCCATTCGTTCAAGCTGCTGCCAGTAGTGGTTCTGGAGTATTGCGGGTAGAGCGGGAGCAACACCACTTCGTGGGGCGCGTGGCGCTCCAATTCCAGGATGGCTTCCTTCGTGAACGGGTGCCAGTAGCGCATGGCAACCACCACTCGCGCGTGCAGATTTCGCTGCAGTTCCCGTTCCAGCGCGGCCGCCTGGCGACAGGTATGATCGAGGATCGGCGACCGGCCGCCGATTTCCGCGTAATGGCGGCCCACGTGGCGTGCCCGGGAGCGGGCGATCAACCGCGCCAGGGGCCGCCGGGCGATTGAGGCCAGTGGGAAGTCGATGATATCGGGGTCGCTAAACAAGTTGTACAGAAACGGCTCGACGGCGTCGGGCGAATCCGGACCTCCGAGTTGAAAAAGAACAACGCCGATCCGGCGTTCCGAACTTCCATTGCGCATCGATTCATCGAGTGTACACCACCGGTGTGATAGCACGCCGCCGGCGCAGCCCGACCTCAGTGCGTCATCGAGTACACAATGTAATTCACGCCAATCCGAATCGCCAGGTCCGAAAACCGTTCGGGATAATACGGATCGTCGGCGTACTCCCAGGCATCGCCGATGTCTGAATTGTAAGAAATCGCCACCATCACGCGGCCCTTGTCATCGTAGATGCCGCGCCAGTGCGCGCCCTTGCCGCTGGCGTCGCCCTTGTAGCCTGCCCGCAGGTGGGCCTGTCCGGGAATCTGGAAGCGGTCGTTCAAATCGTAAACCGTGTGGAAAATCTGGTCTTTGTCCTCGATCTCCACAATGGGGTGATCCGGGAAGGCTTTCCTGATCCGCGTCTCGAATTCGGACCACTCGGCGCTGCCGTGGAAATCGTCGGCCATAAAAAACCCGCCGCGCAGGCAGTACTCGCGCAGCAACTGGCCCTGTTTATCGCTGAGCCCCCATTCGCCAACCTGGACGGCGTAGAGCCACGGCCAGTCGTAGGCGTCGCCGTCTTCCAGGTTCACCGCCTGTTCCACAGAGCGGATGTGGACGCGCGTCAGGCGCCTGACGGCCTGCGAAAAGTGGCGGTCGGCGCGCGGGTAGTCCTGGGTCCACAACGAGATTCCCGTGTGCCATTCGGCATCGCGGCCATAATAGCCATTGAGCGGGCCGGGCGGAAACATCAGGCGGGCGAAGGCGAATTCGGTTTTCTCCTGATAGTCCGGAGTCAGCTCGAACGTGAAATATTCCACGCCGGGATACTGGCGAAACGGCCGCTGAAAGGCATAGAGCGCGCCCAGACAGATCAGGCCGCACCCAGCTCGCCGCAATGCCTTCCGAAAGGTCATCCCTCTGCCTCTTACAGAAGAGGATATCACTCCGGCGAGCGTTACTCCTTGTGTTTCAGGTGCGGGCGGGTGGCTTATCGCGGAGGGCTGTGTTAAACTTCCGCTCACTATGAAACTCGGCTCCGGATTATTCGCCGCCGCGGCTCTTCTGGCCCTCGCCGCGCCGGTTGCGCTGGTCGCGGACACCGCCTGCGAAGCGCTCGCGGCCGCGGCCCTGCCCCACACCACCATGACCGCGCAATCCGTCAGCGCGGGCACATTCGCGCCGCCCTATGGCAGCCCGGCCGACCGGCTCCCCGCATTCTGCCGGGTGGCCGGCGTCATCAAGCCCTCCAGCGATTCCTACATCCGTTTTGAGGTCTGGCTGCCGGCGTCCGGGTGGAACGGCCGGTTCCTGGCGGCGGGGAACGGCGGCTTCGCCGGGTCCATCGACTATAACTCGCTGGCCCGCAACCTGCGGCGCGGTTACGCGACAGCCGCCACCGACACCGGGCACGAAGGCGACGCGGTGGATGCGAGCTGGGCCTTCAAACACCCCGAGAAGATCGTGGATTTCGGCTACCGCGCGCTGCATCAGACCGTGGTGAACGCCAAGAGCCTGATCCAGGCGTTCTACACCCGGCCCGCGCAACACTCCTACTTCGACAGTTGTTCCGACGGCGGCCGCGAGGCGCTGATGGAAGCTCAGCGCTTCCCCGAGGATTTCGACGGCATTCTCGCCGGCGCTCCCGCCAACTACTGGACACACATGTTGGCGAGTGGCCTCGATCTGGTCCAGGCGCTATACGGGCGCGACCCTGCCTCCTATATTTCCAGCATCAAGGTCCCCGCAATCAATGCCGCCGTGCTGGCGGCCTGCGATGCACAGGACGGCGTCAAGGATGGGATCGTCAACGATCCGCCGCGGTGCCGGTTCGACCCCGCCGTACTGCTCTGTAAGGATGTGGAATCGCGCGATTGCCTGACGGCGCCCGAAGTCGCCTCTCTCAAGAGGCTGTATGCGGGGACCCGGCTTTTTCCCGGGGTCATGCCCGGAGGCGAGACCGGAGGGAACGGCTGGGGGACCTGGATCCTGGGAGCCGGGCCCGGCGGAAACTCCGGCACGCTATACCTGGAGAACTATTTCCGCTACATGGTGTTCGACGACCCCGCCTGGAACCCTCTGACGGCCAGCGCCGACGCCGCCGCCCACACCGCCGATGAGAGGACCGGGAAGAGTCTCAACGCTATCGACCCCGACCTGGGCCGTTTCCGCGCCCGTGGGGGCAAGCTCATCCTCTACCATGGCTGGAACGATCCGGGCATCTCACCGCTGAACACCATCAATTACTACAACAGCGTGGCGGCCGCCATGGGCGCGGCGGATACGGAGAGCTTCGTACGCCTCTACATGGCGCCGGGTGTGCAGCATTGCGGCGGCGGTCCGGGTCCCAACGCGTTTGGGCAGTTAGGTCTCACCACCGCCAAAGGCCCCGAGTACGGCATTTACGCCGCGCTCGAGCAATGGGTGGAAGCCGGGGCTGCCCCAGGCGAAGTGATTGCCACCAAGTATGTCGCCGACACGACCACGCGCGGCGTAGTGATGACGCGTAAGCTGTGTCCTTATCCGCAAGTCGCCACTTATAAGGGGACGGGCGATACCAACGATTACTCGACCTTCTCCTGCACTGCGCCGGGCCCCGGTAGCGCCGGCGGGCTGACCCACCACTAAGTTGGGTTCTGGCGTGGGTTGTTCTCAGTTTGTGGCGCGGCGTGTCGTGTCGCTTGCGGCCAGGCTCACTCCTCGCGCAGCGCCGTCAGCGGGTCAAGACGGCTGGCCGAGCGAGCCGGCAGGTAACAGGCCACCAGCGCGACTGCCAGCAGCACCGCGGCCGCCGCGGCCACGCTGACCGGATCGCTCGCGCTCACGCCATACAGCATTCGGGACAGCAACTGGCCCACCGCCAGCGCCGCCACCAAACCGGCCGCCACGCCTGCCAGCACCAGTGACATCCCCTGCTTCAGGATCAGGCGCAGCACGCTTTCCTGCGCCGCGCCCAACGCCATGCGCAAGCCGATCTCCCGCCTCCGCCGGTTTACCGAGTAGGCCATGATCCCGTACAATCCGATGCTGGCGAGGCCGAGCGCCAGTAGTCCGAATGCGCTGAGCAACGCCACGCCGATCTTGGCGCCGAACAAAGATTGATCGACGATCTTGCGCCCGGTCCGGACATCGTCGACGGAAATCCTCGGCCCCACCGCGCGCACTTCGCGCTGGACAGGGAGCAGAATCTGGTTGGGGTCCCACTTACTTCGCACATACAACACCATGGCATCGGAGTAACTCTGTTTGAGAGGAACATAGACGCACAATTGAGGCGGTTCCCCGAGCGTGGTATAGTTCGCCGTCTTCACCACTCCAATCACCTGCCGCCGGACTTTTTCGCCAGGGAGCCGGATGTGCTTTCCCAGGACCTCCTGGCCGGGCCAATAGTCGTGCGCCAGTTTCTGGTTCACGATGGCGACCCAGGTTCCGCCATCCTGATCCATTTCCGTAAAGTAGCGCCCTCGGTCCAGGGCGATACCCGCGGTCCGGAAGTAACCGGCGTCCACCGTGTCGACCACCGTGGCGATCGATTCCGCTTTCGACCGCAGATCGCGGCCCTCCACTTCCAGGCCGCTTTGCATCCATCCCCACAGCGGCAGCAGGGAAGCCCACGAGGCGGACTCCACACCGGGCAGGGCAGCCACGCGCTCGCGAACCTGCTGGTAGAACGCCATGGTTTGTGGCTTCCCGTATCCGGCCTGCCCTGGATTGGTCATGAGCACCGCCAGATGTTGGGTCTCGAAACCCGGGTCGATGCGGTAGGCCCGCTCGATGCTTCGCAAGAACAAGGCTGCGGTTACCAGGGTTACGAACGAAAACGCCACTTGCCCTACCAACAGAGCGTTGGCGAATGTGATTCGGCGGCGGCTCCTTCCGGTGGTGCGAGCCTCCTCCTTCAAGGTCTCTGCTACGCCGGTGCGAGACGCGCGCAAGGCCGGAGCGGTGCCGAAGACGAAGCCGGTCAATAGCGCGAGCAGCATCGCAAACACAAAGACCGGCGCATCCAGTTTCGGCGTGACGAGGTTGGCGGAGACCTCGGCCGGCAGGAACGACCACAGCAGTTGTACGCCCGCAACGCCGATCGCGATTCCCAGCAGGCCGCTGAGAAGTCCCAGGAAAACACTCTCCGTAAGAAGCTGGCGCACCAGCCTTCCGCGGCTCGCTCCCATGGCCAGGCGAACCGAGATCTCGTGCCGCCGCGCCGCCGAGCGTGCCAGCAGGAGATTGGCCACATTCGAGCACGCAATCAGCAGCACCAGACCCACTACCGCCATCAGCACGGCACTTCCGAAGAGAATCGGGTTACGTCCGGTGCTGGAATTGTCAATCCCGAAAATGGCGTCCGCGATCGGCCTCACGCTGGCGGTGCGGCCTTCGTTGGCCAGCGGCCAGGCACGCGCCAGCGCCGCCCCAATGGTGGCGAGATCGGCCTCCGCCTGTGCACGGCTTATGCCGGGTTTAAGCCGTCCGACGCCCTGGAAGACCGCCTTGCTCCGATCGGTCAAGGCACTCTGCATCTCTGCCGGCAGCAACTGTTCCGCCATGGCCGCCGGTATCCAGAAGTCGGGGCCGAAGATGGCGTACACGCCGATGAATCGTGGCGGCGCCACGCCGATCACCGTGAAGAGCACGTTGTTGAGGCGCAGTGTCTTGCCCACGATGTCTTTGGCGCCGCCAAACCGCGCCTGCCAGGCGGCATAGTTCATTACCGTTACTGGATGGCCGCCGGGCGTTCCGTCCTCTTCCGGCGAGAAGAAGCGTCCGGCGGCAGGCTGGAGGCCCAACGTGGAGAAGTAGTTGCCCGTGACCAACTCGCCGAACATGCGCTGCGGCGCACCGCTCGAATCGTACGTGACCACGCGCGGAGACGTATAACCGGCAAGCGAGTCGAAGACCGCGTTGCGGGCCGCATAGTCTTTGAGGTTGGCGTACGAGAGCGGCATGCTCACGCGGGATTTCGCGGTGGCTTTGGCATCAGCCGAGGCCACGGCTGCCAACCCGGAGGGGTCGTGAACCGGCAATGGATTCAAGATCAGGGTGTTGATGACGGTGAAGACGGTGGTGTTGGCGCCAACACCCAGCGCCAGCGTAACCACGACAAAGAGGGCGAACAGGGGACTCTTGCGCACGGTGCGGCAGGTGTAGCGGAGATCTCTCCAGAGATCCCCCAGGAGGTTGGCCTTGGAGATGTCCCCGAGCGGCACGGCATCATGTCTTGTCATACGCCGGCTCTTTGGCAAACCCGCCTGCAGGGGATACATGTCTTCCAATTCGGATGCGGCGGTTCTATAGGCATCTTCTTCGGCGGCCCCGCTGCCAAGCAATTGCCGGTAGCGGTCTTCCAGGTGCTGGGCCAGTTCCTCCGTGAGATCCCGCTCCGCAGCCGCCTGCAGACGCAATGGGGCAATCCGTTCTCGAACGATCTTTGTGAAGTCAGGCATTTTCGTGAAATCAGGCATTTTCAATCCCCGTGACCCGGCCGATGGCGGCGACGAAATCCTGCCAGCTCTTGCGCTGGGACCGAAGCACCTTCCGCCCGGCGCCGGTCAGAGTGTAGTAGCGCCGCCTGCGTTGCCCGGCCTTCTCCACCCAGAGCCCTGCCACCCAGCCCCGTTCCTCCAACCGGTAAAGCAGCGGATAGAGCGAGGTCACGTGGAACGTCAAAGCTCCGCCCGACCGTAGCTCAATCAGCTTGGAGATGTCGTAGCCGTGGCGAGGTTCGGCCTCCAGCAGTGACAAAACCAGGAGTTCCGCGCTGCCTTTTTTCCATTCATGATCCGGGCCGGTCGCATCCATATGTGTGGCTCCCATATATGAGTCTTACATATAATACGCGGCGGCGGCGGTTTTGTTCCGCCGGTTCGCGGCTGTTTTCTCAACCGTGTCTAAAATGGCGTCTACAATGGCATCAACATGTACGAAATCGCGCCTGACGTTGCCGTCGTCCCGATGCTCATTGCCAACGCCTATCTTGCCGGCAACGCCCGTTCGTGGGTTTTGGTGGACTCCGGAGTTCCGGGAAGCCATCGCCCCATCCGGCGCGCGGCGGCGAAGCGGTTTGGCCCTGGCGCCAGGCCGAAGGCAATCGTCCTCACGCACGGCCATTTCGATCATGCTGGGTCCGCGGGTGTGCTGGCGGATGGGTGGGGCGTGCCGGTCTATGTTCATCTTCTGGAGTTCCCCTTTCTGACCGGGCGCTCCCACTATCCGCCGCTCGATGGGACGCCGCCCGGTTTCTTCTCCGGCCTCAGCCGGTTCTTTCCGTCGAGCACGGTCAATCTCGGCCATCGCCTGTTGGAATTGGACTTGGCCCGCCCTCCTGCCGGACTGGAAGCCTGGGAATGCCACCACACACCGGGCCACACCATGGGTCACGTGTCGTTCTTCCGGCGTGAAGACGCCGTGCTGCTGGCGGGCGACGCGGTGACCACCATGAACCTGGATAGTTTCTTCGGCACCGTCCTGAAGCGCCCCGAGCTATGCCGTCCTCCGGTCCCCGCCACCATGGACTGGGTGCGCGCGCGGCGTTCGGTGGAACTGCTGGCGGCGTTGCGGCCGCGCGTGGTCGGAGCCGGGCATGGCAGGCCCATTGAGAATGCCGCCGAGGAACTGCGCCGATTGGCCGATCGGTTTCCGTTACCGGTACGGGGCCGCTACGTGCGCGATCCGGTGCGCGCCGACGAAACAGGAGTCACGTACGTGCCGCCGAAGTAAAGCTATCAGCTATCAGCTATCAGCAGTCAGCTAAACCAGCGTAGCGCGCACCCGGAAGCGTTGCCTTTAGCTGATAGCTGAAAGCTGATCGCTGATAGCTTTCTGCCTCAGATCTTCGGAAACCGGCTGACCGGGAACGTGTCCAGCGGCACCGACCGCTGTTGCACCAGGACGCCGCCATCCACCACCAGGCAGGCGCCGGTGATGTAGCGGGCGTCTTCGGTGGCCAGGAAGACCGTCGGGCCGGCGAGATCCTCGGGCGTGCCCAGGCGGCCCATCGGCACCACCTGCCCGCGTTCGCGGGCGGTGGCGTCATCGATGTCGTAGGTCCGAATCAGTCCCGGAACGATGGCGTTGACCCGCACGCCATACGGCGCCAGATCCAGGGCCATAGCACGGGTCATGGCTTCGATCCCGCCTTTGGACGCGTCATAGGCCACGTTGCCGCGGTGCGCCCGGGTGGCCCCGCCGCTCGACATGTTGATGATCACGCCGCTGCCTTTACGCACCATGATGTGCGCGGCGCGGTGCGCGCACAGGTACGCGCCCTTCAGGTTCACATCCAGCACGTGGTCCCACCAAGCTTCGTCGCCCTCCAGAAAATGGCGCGCGGCGTGGATGTCGCCGGCGTTATTGACCAGCACATCCACCGTGCCGAAGGCCGCCATGGCGGCATCGAACAGTTCGTCTACCTGGGACTTGCTGGAAACGTCGGCGGCGATGGCGATCGCCTGTCCGGCGGGCAAGGCACTGGCTACCTCGCGGGCGCGGGGTTCACTCAGATCGTTCACCACTACCCGGGCGCCTTCGGCAGCGAAGCGCTCGGCCACCGCCCGCCCGATGCCGTGGCCGGCGCCGGTTACAATCGCTACTTGATTGGAAAATCGGTTCATGGAGGCAGGATAATAGGTTGGAGGCCCAGAATGTTGAGCCCGAGCCTGTTGACAGACGCCCGGCGGCAGCAATTAGATGAACTCGGATACGTGGAGTTTCCGGGGTTGATGAGCCCTGACCTGCTGAACGCGCTGCGCGACCGCGTGGAAGACCTTTTCACCGCGGAAGGCGCCCACTCCGGTTCCGAATTCAAGCAGGAACCCGGCGCGTGGCGTCTGGCGAACCTGGTGAACAAGGGCCGCATCTTCGAAGATGCCATCGTCACGCCAATCATCCTGGAAGCCATGGCTCACGTGCTCGGGCCGAAATTCAAGTTGAGCAGCGTGAACGTGCGCTCCACCAGTCCGCACACCGAAGCCGATCAACCCTTGCACTGCGACGGTGGGGCGCTGCCCGACGCCCGCGGCTACGCGGTGTGCAACTCGGTCTGGATGCTGGACGATTTTACGCCTGAGAACGGCGCCACCCGCATGATTCCCGGTTCGCATCTCTGGCGCCGGTTACCACCGCCCGAAATGTACCAGGCGCATCCGCAGCAGCAATTGGTCACGGGAAAGGCCGGCACCGTGGTGGTAATGAACGCCCACATGTGGCACGGCGGAACCGCCAACCATACGGGGGCGCCGCGCCGGGCCATGCACGTTTACTACACGCGCTTTGACAAGCCGCAGCAGCAGTATCAGAAGCGCTGGCTCAGCCCTGAGGTGCAGTCCCGCGTCAGCCCGGACGTGCGCTGTATTCTGGCCTTGGATGACCCGCTGAACGACGAACTGAGCGCCACCGGCAGCGGCATAAGCGGCTTCATGAAGTGACAGGCCGGGCAAGCCAGAACCAAATTATTCGGGCTATTTAAGACAAGATGGTTCCGCTTGGGGTATACTGAACACATCATTACAAAAGGGGTCACATGCGGCCAAAAAGTCTATTCATTGCCTTAGTCGGCGTTCTGGTTATTTTCTCCGGCCTGTGTATGGCACAGGTTACGGCCCGTTTGACGGGGTCGGTTGTGGATCCTACAGGCCTGGCGGTGCCATCCGCCGCCGTTGATATCTATCTGCCCGGCGGCGCCCGGCCAATCATTAGCACCGTGGCTACTGCCGAAGGGCTATTCACCTTCACCGGAGTCGCGGCCGGCACCTACGACGTGGTTGTCACCCAGCAAGGCTTCCGGAAAAACACGGAGCGCGGCGTGGTGCTTTCGGCTGGGCAGGAGACTTCCCTGGCCGCCATCCGTCTGGAAGTGGGCAGCGTGACCGAAACCGTTGAGGTCAACGGAACCGCGCAGACGGTGCAGACGACGAACGCCGAGATCTCCTCCAGCGTGACGCGCAGCCAGGTTCGGGATCTGCCGATTCTCAACCGCAGCCCCCAGGGATTCGTCACCACCCAGGCGGGCGTGTCTCTAGGCCGCGGCGGCGATAGCGTGATCAACGGCCAGCGCACTTCATTTACCAACGTCACCCTGGACGGCATCAACATACAGGACAATTTCATCCGCACCAACGCCGTGGATTTCTCGCCTAACCTCCTGCTGCTGGACCAGGTGGCGGAGTTCACCATCTCCACTTCCAACACCAATCCCTCGGCCGGAACCGGCGCCTCGCAGGTGATCTTTGTCACACCCTCCGGGTCGAATACGCTGCATGGCAGCGCCTTCTGGTCCAACCGCAACAGCGCCGTGGCGGCCAATACGTGGTTCAACAACCAGGCCGGGGTAAAGAAGCCCTTCCTCAACCAAAACCAGCTTGGCGGCTCCCTGGGCGGCCGCATCATTAAGGACAAGCTATTCTTCTATGGGAACTATGAAGCCTTCCGCCTGAAGCAGCAAGCGGGGCAGCAGCGCACCATTCTTACCTCCGACGCGGCACAGGGAGTTTTCACCTATATCGGCGCCGGCGGAGCGGTTCAGAAGGTGAATATCCTGCAGGCTGCCGGTCAGAAGATCGACCCCACCATCGCCGCGTTGATCGCCAAGATCCCTGGCCCTTCGGCAATCAACAATACCAACAGCGGCGACAGCACGGCGTCGCTGCTGCGTAACACCGGTGGCTTCCTGTTCAACCAGCGCAGCAACCGTACCCGTAATAACGTGACCGGCAAGGTGGACTACGTCATGTCGTCCAAGAGCACGATTACGGGTACCTATGCGTGGAACAGCGACCTGCTGGACCGGCCGGATGTGCAAACCGTGGGGTACCAGGTGGTGCCCGTGGTGAACAACAATGACAAGGTGAAATTCCTGTCCGCGCGCTGGCGCTACAACCCCACGCCCTCTCTCACCAACGAGGTGCTCTTCGGTTTCAATCTGGCGCCGGCGCTCTTCCTCAGCAGCGAGAACTTCGGGAATGCAATCATCGGCAATACGGCAGCGGCCTCAACTTCTTTGGCGTTTAGCACGCCAGTCGCCACCTTCCGCTCGCAGGGACGGTTCACCAACACCTATAACTTCGCGGACAACGCTGGCTGGGTTCACGGCGCTCACAACGTTCAGTTCGGCTTCCAGATGCAAAAGGCCTACACTGAACCTTACAACGACGCCGGCATCACGCCGAGTTACAACATAGGCATCAGTTCGGCCAACACCTTCGGCCTGACCAACGCCCAACTTCCAGGCGCCAATTCCACCGACCTCACCGCCGCCAACAGTTTGCTGGCCACCCTGGCGGGCTTTGTTTCCGGCTACACCCAGACCTACAACGTGCAGAACCGGACTTCCGGTTTCGTCCCGAATTTTACGCAGGACCGGCACTGGAAGGTTGACGACTACTCGTTCTACATGCAGGATAACTGGAAGCTGCATCGCCGGCTGACGGTGAACCTGGGAGTGCGGTACGAATACTACTCTCCAGTTCAGGAACAGAATGGTCTGGTGCTGCTGCCGCAGTTGGGCAGTAGCGACGCCATCTCGACACTGCGCTCCAACGCCACCCTGGACTTTGCCTCCGGCTCGTCGGGATCGCCGCTCTATCATCCCGACCGCAACAACTTCGCGCCCAACGTCGGCCTTGCATGGGATGTGTTCGGCGATGGAAAGACGGCTGTGCGCGCCGGCTACAGCATCAACTTTGTGAACGACGAGTACCTGGCAGCCGTCACCGGCAATGCCAATACCAACGCCGGGCTTTCGCAAACGTTGACCAATCCCACTGCCTTGGCGAGCCTGATCAGCGCCGGTTTGCCGGCCATTACCACCCCGGCGTTTAAGGTGCCGCGAACCTTCCAGGATAATTACAACTTGAATCCCCAGGCGAACTTCGGCATGGCCGACCCCAACTTGCGCGCGCCCTACGTGCAGCAGTGGAACATCGGCATCCAGCGTGAGGTGAAGGGCTTCATTCTGGAGGGCCGGTACATCGGCAACCACGCCACCAAACTGCTCCGCGCCATCGATTACAACCAGATCAACATCAACGCCGGCGGCTTCCTGGGCGACTTCCTGCGGGCGCAACAGAACGGCAGCCTGGCGCTGGGCGCTACCGGCGTCTTCAATCCGGCCTTCGACCCCACCATCGCCGGCAGCCAGCAGCTTACCGTTTTCCCGCTGCTGCCGGGTGGCGGCACTCTGACCAATGCCACTAACCGCACTTTCATCCAGCAGGGCGCCGTGGCGGATATGGCCTTCAACTACCAATCCACCAAGGCCAACGGGCCGATTAACTTCATGCCCAACCCGAACGCCGCCAGCCTGCGCCTGATGACCAATTACAGTAACTCCACTTACAACGGCCTGCAGCTCGAATTCCGCACCCGCGAGCACAAGGGACTTACTTTCCAGGGCAACTACACTTACTCAAAGGTGCTGACCGACGCCGTCAGCGGCTCCGATAACAACAACCAGGGGCGCTACGAGCCGTTTATCGATTCCAACAATCCCAAGCTGGATCGTGCGCGCGCGCTGTTTGACCTGACGCACGTGGCTAAGTTCAATTTTGTGTACAAGCTGCCCATGGGCGAGGGCCACAGGTTCGGTTACAGGCCGCTGAACCGGTTCGTGCTTTCGGGCTGGCAGATGGCCGGCATCTTCAACCGCCAGTCGGGCGAACCGTTCTCGGTCTGCTCCGGCCTCGGGACCTTCAACCGCCAAAACAACCTGCAATCCAACCAGTGCAATACCGTGAACACGAGTCTGGATATGAGCCAGCTTCGGGACGCATTCCAGTTCCGCATGTCGGGCTCAGGCCCGTACATGTTTACGTCTGCAGCTCTAAACAGCAGCGGCCAGGCGACTGTGGCCGGTGCGGCGCCGTTCAGTGGGCAGATTTTCACGATGCCCGCCGCCGGGACCATCGGCACCCTGGGCAAGCGCATCTTCGACGGACCGTGGGACACCTCGTTCGATTTCGGCCTGTCGAAAGAAACCAAGATCAACGAGCGCCACTCCATCCAGTTGCGAATGGACGCGTCGAACATCCTCAATCACCCGTCGTTCGTGATCGGCGACCAGACCGCGACGTCTACCACTTTCGGAAAGATCACCAGCACGTTTGCCGCCCGCCGGCAAATCCAATTCGCTTTGTCTTACCGGTTCTGAGACATCCGCTCCCTGACGGTCGCGGCTCTGAATGCAACTCCGAACGGAGCCGCGCGCGTAAGCAAGCGGTTCTGATTACTTCCAGACCTGGAAGAGATTGCTGTACCCGTCGGTCCACACTCGCGTAGGCTGGCGGGTGGACCGGTGGGTGAACCCACTGACTGGCGTTCCCGCTGCATCCCCCACAATCGCCCAATCCGCCGCCGAAATGAGGCGCGCCGGGTCTGGCTCACTATGAACCACCGCCGAGAGCTTTCCCAACGTCGCGGCCAGGGCGGCGACCACCGAGTCCAATTCCAGATAGCGGTTAGTAAGGTGGATGGCCAGTACGCCCTCGGGGCGCAAACGCCCAAAGTACATCCGGAAGGCTTCCCGGGTGAGCAGGTGCACGGGAATGGAATCGTCCGAGAAGGCATCCAGCACAATCGCGTCGAAGCTCTGCGGCGGTTCGCGTTCCAGCGCCAGGCGGCCATCGTCGGTGACCACATCGGTCCTGGCTTCGGAGCCACTCAGGAAGTGGAAGTACTGCGACGCCACTTGAACCACCGCCGGGTTGATTTCGTAAAAGCGGAACTCGTCGCCAGGCCGGCCGTAGACCGCCAGAGTTCCTGCGCCAAGCCCGACGACGCCCACTCTGCGGGCCGGGCCCGGTTTGGACAACACCTGGCCCGCGCCCGATTCCGGACCGTAATAGGCGGTGGCCGTATTCGCCAGCGCCGGCGACAGAAACTCGACGCCGTGCAGCGTTCTGCCGTTATACAGCGAGCGTGCCGCCGTCTCTCCCGTTCCCGCATCGCTCACCTGCAGCGCGCCATAGAAATTGCGCAGGTGAACCACATCGCCTTGAGCCGCGCGGTAGCGGGTGGCCAATACGAAGGCCAGCACGGCAACCGCCGCCAGCCGCAGCAGGCGCCGCGGCGCGTAGCCGTAAACCAGCACCAGGCCGAGCAAAATGCAGGCTGTGATGCCGATGGGAAGTTCCAGGTATCCGTTGAAGACATTCGGCGCCACCAGCCCCACAAAAACGGCCCCGAGCGCGCCGCCCAACGCCACCATCAGGTAAAAAAACGCCAGGCCGTGTAGCGGATCGGGTCTGGTGCGCGCCACCTCGCCGTGGCAAAAAACGCAGCAGATCAGCAGGCCGGCGGCCCAGACCGCCAGTTCGCCCGGCAAGCCGCCGGGCCGGGCCAGCCGCCAGCACATGCCGATCCAGGCCGCGGGCAGCAGCCAGCGAAACATCGTTGCCTGGTACCAGCCGCGGTCGGCAAAGCAGATGATGAAACTCAGCAGGTACAGGCTCAGCGGAAGCACCCAGAGGAAAGGGACGGCTGCCACTTCCTGGCTGAGGTGATTGGCCACCGAAAACCACAGCGCCGAGGCGCAGGCGGCCAGCGCGATCCACAGCCAGGGGCTCTGCGGCGTCACGTCCGCCGCGGTTTGGATTGGACTGCCGCGCAATCCGCTGTAGCCGTCGTCTTGAAGGGCGCTGTGCGGGGCGCCGTGCAGGGCGCCGTGCACGGAAATGGCGCCCGCCATCACCGCTACCACGGCATAACCGGCCGACCACCAGGCAAGCTGCCGCATAACCGGCAATAGCGGCTCAATCCCAATCGGGTAGAGCAGCAGCGCCGCCAGCGAGGCCGCGTTCGAAAGCGCAAAGAGCCGGTACGGAAACCGTCCGGCGCCGGCTGCGGAGTACCACGATACCAGCAGCGGGCTGGTGGTGGACAGCAGAAAATAGGGCAGACCGGCCGATCGCGCCAGCGTCCGAAGAATGGCGGCTGCCGGTGGGCCCGAGCCCGCGTTCAACCCTGGATTCAACCCCAGGTTCAACCCCGGCGTCAACGGCAGGGCCAGCAGACTGCCCAGCAGCAAAACCACGTGCCCCTGGCCCTGCCATCTCCGGCTAAAATGGCGCGTGACCGCATACGAGTAGGCATACCCCGCCAGCAGCACCACCTGAAAGAACAGCATGCAGGTGACCCAGACTCCGGCCGAGCCGCCGAACCGGGGCAGCAGGGCCTTGGCAATCATGGGCTGGACCAGAAACAGCAGCAGCGAACTGGCGGCAATCGTGACGGAGTAGAAGGGCCGCGCAATTCTCACGATCTCCAACGCTATTCCTTCAGTAGCTCAAGATTCCTTCAGTAGCTCAAGGATATCGGACAGCTCCCGCCGGATTCCAGGTAACGGATCCTCCGAGAAAAGCTCCTGTTGGAGACGCTTCGGGACAGCCCGCGGCTTGGGTGCGCGCGACTCGGCGTGCAGACTCTGCCGGGCTCCTTCTATAGTGAACCGCTTCTCGTACAGCAAGTGCTTGATGCGGAGCAACAACACCACATCCTTGCGCCGATAGAGCCGATGGCCGGTGCCGGACTTCTTGGGCGAAAGCACGGGAAATTCCGACTCCCAGTAGCGGAGCACATAGGGCTCCACCCCGAGCAGGTCACTCACTTCGCCGATCTTGAAGTACAGCTTATCCGGGATCTCCGGGGACCCGGGCTGCAGCGCTACATCTGTCATTCGCCAATTGGATCTTAGCTCAACCGCCGGCGAATGTCACGGGTGGGAACGGCAGGGTACGGCAGGGTGGGAACGGCAGGGCGAGCACCGCCGCCATGGCAAAGCTGGTCGCTGACTGCTGTGCCTTTTGTTTCCGCGTTAGAATGACGGCCATGGCTATTCATCGTCGGCATTTTCTCCATGCGGCCGTTGCCGCCGCCGTTGCGGCCACAGCCCGGTCGCAGCCCCGAGCGTCGCAGCCCGGAGCCAGGATGCGCCTGGGGATCATCCTCGGCCTTTCCGCCGACCCGGATGCCGACATCAAACGTGTCCATGACCTCGGGTTTCCCACTTGCCAGCTCGGCATTCGCGCCAATGATGACGCCATCGCCGCCAGACTCCGGCAGGCGCTCGACCGCTATCAGGTCGAAGCCACCTCGGCCGTCTCCGGCGGCCCCGGCCGGGAGGTTTACGATTTCTACCAGGGTCCCTTGACCATCGGGCTGGTGCCCCGCGATGTCCGGGCCTCCCGAATCGAGCGCATGAAAGAGGTTTCGGATTTCGCCAAGAAGGTGGGGATCCCCGCCGTGCAAAGCCACTGCGGCTTCATTCCGGAGAACCCCAACGATCCGCTCTACCGGGAAACCGTGGAGGCCATTCGAACCGTGGCCGCGTACTGCAAGTCCAACGGTCAGAACTTCCGCTGCGAAACCGGCCAGGAGACGCCCGTCACACTGGTTCGGGCCATTCGCGACGTCGGGCTGGATAACGTCGGCGTAAACTTCGACGCCGCCAACCTGATTCTGTACGGCAAGGCCAATCCCGTGGATGCGGTGGACCTTCTGGCGCCCTACATCCAGGGTGTGCATGCCAAGGACGGGCTTTACCCCACCGGCCCGGAGCGCCTCGGCGCCGAAGTCCCGATCGGCCAGGGCAAGGTCAACTTTCCCGTGTTGATTGAGCAACTTAAGAGAATCGGATACAGTAATCCGCTTACCATCGAGCGCGAAATCCGCGGCGAAAAGCAGACCGCGGATATCCTCGCGGCCAAAGCCTACCTGGAAAAGCTGATTGCGTAAAGCGGGCCTGAAATCAATTTTGTGCCGCCCGGATTCTATCTCCCTGCAAGAGAGTTGTTACTTTCGCCCCCTTGCGAGCGTCTAATCAGGTGTAACAGAAAAAACCACTCGTGAGGTTCAAAATTATGACGATGAAATCCATTCTGATGGTCGGAGTGTTGGCGCTCTCCACCCTTTCTATAGGTCTGGCTAGCACCAAGGCTTACGAGATTACGCTTTCTTCCCCTTCGAAGGTCGGCAACATGCAACTGGCGGCTGGCGCCTATAAGCTGACGTTTGACGGCAACAAAGCGGTCTTCACCAACCGCGCTACCGATAAGCAGGTAACGGCGGACGTGAAGGTTGACACGGTTGAGAAGAAGTACGACGTAACCTCCATCGACAGCACCAAGAGCGGCGACACGGAGCAGATCAACGCCATCGAACTTGGCGGTTCCAAGACCAAGCTCGAATTCGGCGGCCTGTAAATCGTAGTCGGACCTGGGGCGGACGATCGGTTTGTGTCGTCTGCCCGGGTCTCTCCCCGGCCCTGTCTTCTGCGCCTGCTGCCCAACACTCGGACCTTCCGCAAGGGCCTTGTTCACCGCGACTGCCTCCTCCTTGCATTGCTCTGCGGCCTCCACGTCTCCGCGGTGAAGTCGCTGCCTGACCCCGCGCTTCTTTGATGACACTCAAATCAACTAAGTTTCACCACTGCTTTCAGGCATTTCCAGATATCCACCCCCGAAATCGACTCACTGCCGTGCTACACCAGAGATAGGAGCCAGCTTTGCGGTCACCGCTAAGGCTTTACCTTCCCGGACCGCCGCTCTGCTCCCGGATTTCAAGAAGATGCCACTAAGATGCGTAACAGAAGGCCCCAGCCCCCAACCCCGAAGAACCCAATTGGCTTCGTTTCGCCCGACTCCATCGGTGGCCCCGCCCTCGGCACACGGTCCCAACCCCGAGTGCCAAATTGGCTTCGTTTTGCAAATCAAGTCCACACGGCCCCAGCCGCCAAGCCCCGGCCCCCTACCCGTAAGTCGCCGGATGCCCTTCCCGCATCTCCCGCGCCTGCTCCTTCGCTACCTCAATCTGGATCAGCGGTCCCTTCCCGATCCCCGGGCAATAGTGCGCCGCCTTATGCCACTCGCGGCGGCTCTCCACCAGTTCCGGCCAGAACGGGAAGGCCCGGCATTGCAGAGGTTTCGCCGGATGAATCCCACAGCCAGTCCCGTTCAGGAAGTAACAGGTGGCGTCTTTCGGCACCCTGAGCCGCAGGCGATTGCGCGTGCGGTAGACGTACTGGTGCTCGAAGGCCGCGGGCGTCATCCCCACAAACTCCGCCGCCCGCACCAGATCGGCTTCGGTCAGGTAGACAAAGCCCTTTTGCTCACAACAGGCTGTGCAGCCCGGCTGGCACTCGAAACGCAACCCTTCCGCCATGGTCTAATTCTAATAATGATCTGAACCCAATGACCGACGGTATCATCATTTTCGCCCATGGCTCCCGGATCGAGTCGGCTAACGAAGCTGTCCGCCAGGTGGCCGCGGCCCTTGCGAGCTCGGGCGACGCACGCGTGACCCCGGCTTTCCTGGAACTGGGCGAGCCCGACCTGGAAACCGCCGCTTCCCGGCTGGCCGATCTGGGCGTCATCCGCCTGGTCATTGTCCCCTACTTCCTCACCCTGGGCATTCACATGGAACGCGATCTGCCCCGGATCGCAGAACGTATCTCATTGACTCACAAAGGCTTAGAAATTAAAATCGCCCCTCCGCTGGATGGTCACCCGGCTCTCCTCCAGATCCTTCAGGACCGCGTTCGGGAGGCGTTACTCTCTTGAGCGCAGCTCACTCAACTCAAAGACTTGACAACAACGCACTAAAATTTGATAATGGTCTTGTACTAATAGCCGGCAACGGCAGGTCATCGTAAATCAGTACAGACGAGGGAGGCTTTCACACAACATGGGAAAGATTATCGGCATTGATCTGGGCACCACCAATTCATGCGTCGCCGTGATGGAAGGCGGCCAGCCCACGGTCATCGCAAATCAGGAAGGGAACCGCACCACTCCGTCCGTTGTGGCGTTCGCGAAGAGTGGGGAGCGGTTGGTAGGCCAGGTCGCCAAGCGCCAGGCCATCACCAATCCCGAAAACACGGTTTTCTCCATCAAGCGCTTCATGGGCCGCCGCTTCGACGAAGTCAACGAAGAAATGAAGATGGTGCCGTACAAGGCCGTTCGCGGCGACAACGGCGATGCCCGCGTGGATATCATGGGCAAGAAGTATTCCCCGCCCGAGATTTCGGCTATGATCCTCACCAAGTTGAAGGAGGCCGCCGAGGCCTACCTGGGCGAAAAGGTTACCCAGGCTGTGATTACCGTGCCGGCCTACTTCAACGACGCGCAGCGCCAGGCCACCAAGGACGCCGGCAAAATCGCGGGGCTCGAAGTCATGCGCATCATCAACGAGCCCACCGCCGCCGCGCTGGCTTACGGGCTCGACAAGAAGAAGAACGAAACCATCGCCGTCTACGATTTCGGCGGCGGCACTTTCGATATTTCCATCCTCGAAGTGGGCGAGGGCGTGGTGGAGGTCAAATCCACCAACGGCGACACCCACCTGGGCGGCGACAACATCGACCAGCGCATCATCGACTGGATCGTGGCCGAGTTTAAGAAGGAAAACGGCATCGACCTTTCGCGCGATCAGATGGCGCTCCAGCGCCTCAAGGAATCTGCCGAAAAGGCCAAGATGGAGTTGTCCACGCTCCTCGAAACCGAAGTCAATCTGCCCTTCATCACGGCCGACGCCTCCGGTCCCAAGCACCTGGCCATGAAACTGACCCGGGCGCGCTTTGAGCAGATGGTGGAGGATATCGTGCAGCGCTCCATGGGCCCTTGCAAGCAGGCCCTGCAAGACGCCGGCGTTACGCCCGCGCAGATCGACGAAGTGGTCCTGGTGGGCGGACAGACCCGTATGCCGCGCATCCAGGCGCTGGTTCGCGAGTTGTTCAACCGCGATCCGCACCAGGGCGTAAACCCGGACGAAGTGGTGGCCATAGGCGCTGCGGTACAGGGCGGCGTATTGGGCGGCGAAGTCAAGGACGTGCTGCTGCTCGACGTGACCCCGCTCTCGCTCGGCATTGAGACCATGGGCGGCGTCTTCACCAAGCTCATCGAACGCAATACCACCATCCCCACCCGGAAGACCGACGTATTCTCCACGGCTTCGGACAGCCAGCCCTCGGTTGAAATCAAGGTCTTTCAGGGCGAGCGCGCCATGGCCAAGGATAACCGGCTGCTGGGCGTGTTCCAACTTGGAAACCTCCCGCCGGCGCCGCGCGGCGTGCCGCAGATCGAAGTCACATTCGACATCGACGCCAACGGCATTCTCAACGTCACCGCCAAGGATCGCGCCACCAACAACGAACAGAAGATCACTATCACCTCCTCTTCGGGCCTCTCCAAGGATGAAGTGGAGAAGATGGCCAGGGACGCCGACGCGCATGCCGCCGAGGACCGCAAGCAGAAGGACACGATCGAGGCCCGCAACCGCGCCGATGCCATGGTCTACAACGTCGAAAAGACGTTGAAGGAGCATCGCAGCAAGATCAGCGATGGGGAAGCCACGGAGATCGAATCTGCCATCGCGGACGTCAAGAAGGCCATGGCCGAGAACGATCCGGAGCGCATCAACTCCACCACCGACAAGCTCACCACGGCCAGCCACAAACTGGCCGAAGCCATGTACAAATCGGCATCCCAACCCGGGGCCGCACCCTCGGGCGACGGGCAGCAGCCTCCGCCCGGCGCTAAGGGAGATGACAAGGGCAACGGTAAAGACAAAGGGAACGTAGTGGACGCCGAGTTTGTGGACGTCGACGACAAAAAGTAACGAGGCGGGGCAGGGGAGACCCTCCGGGTCCTTCTGCCCCTTTTTCCTATGGCCAACCCCAAGCACGAGTACTACGAAACCCTCGGCCTCCCCCGCAAGGCCGACGCCGAGGAGATCCGCAAAGCCTACCGGAAACTCGCGCGCAAACACCATCCCGATCTCAACCCCGGTGACAAATCCTCCGAGGACCGTTTCAAGAACGTCCAGGAGGCTTACGATGTTCTGAGCGACCCCAGGAAGCGCCAGATGTACGACCAGGTGGGTTTCTATTCGGATAGCGGTTTCGCTGCCGGGGGTGGTGCGGGCGACCCAGGGCATGGGCCGCATCCCAACATGGATTTCAGCGGCTTCGACTTTTCCGACTACCCGGGAGCCGCCGGTGGCAGGCGGCCTGCGGGAAGCGCCGGTGCGGGGACCGCTGGAAGTGGCGGTGCGGGCGGCTTTCGCGATATTTTTTCCCAGTTCTTCGGCGGGCACGGCGGCGAAGCCCAGCCGCAACCGGAGAAAGGCGGTGACCTGGAATATGTGATGGACATCGGTTTCTGGGAGGCCATTGAAGGCACCACCGCCAAGGTCAACATTACCCGCTACGATGTTTGCGGCACCTGCCACGGTTCGGGCTCCACCGGCGCGGGCGAGGTGACCTGCCCGCAGTGCAAGGGCACCGGCAACGTCAGCCAGATGGCTGGCGCCATGAAATTCAACCTTACCTGCCCGCGCTGCGGCGGTTCCGGAAGGCTGCGCAACGCCTGTCCCACTTGCGGCGGCGATGGCCGCGTCACCCACACCGAGGCCGTCGAGATCCGCATTCCGCCAGGGGCGCGCAACGGCTCCAGGCTGCGCGTGCCGGGCAAAGGCAACGCCGGCACCCAGGGTGCGCCTCCCGGCGATCTCTACATCACCACCAAGGTGGAGGAGCACCCGTTCTTCCGCCGCGAGGGCGACAACATCGAAATCACCGTCCCGCTGGCCGTCTGGGAAGCCGGGCTCGGCGCCAAGATCGAGGTGCCCACCATCGATAGCCGCAATGGCCGCACTCAGCTCAAAATTCCCCAGGGCACCACCAACGGTCAGAAATTCCGCCTGCGCGAGAAGGGCGTGCTCAGTACGCGCACCAACCAGCGCGGCGACCAGATCGTGGAGGTCGCCATTGAGGCGCCCGACCCGCGCGACGAGCGCACCCGCGAACTGCTGCGCGAACTGGCCAAGCTCCATTCCGAAGATCCGCGCGCCGGCATCTGGAGCAAGGTTTAATATGGAGCAGGTCTAAGATGGCAAGGGCCAGGTCCAAAGCCGCCTATATGATCTCCGCCGTTGCGGAGCAGTACGAGATCCATCCCCAGACCCTGCGGCTGTACGAGCGCGAGGGCCTGTTGAAGCCCTCCCGCAGCGACGGCAACACGCGCCTCTACACCCCCGAGGACCTGGTGCGCCTGGAAGTGATCCTGCATCTCACGCGCGATCTGGGGGTCAATCTGGCCGGCGTCGAGATCATCCTCAACATGCGCGAAAAGATGGGTGAGATGCAGGCCCAAATCCAGGAATTCATCTCCAGCCTGAACAGTGAACTGGCCCTGCGCACCGCCCGCACTCCCACCCCCGAGGAACGCAACGGCCTGATCCCCGTCATCGTTGTCAAGCGCCGGTGACGGGCTACCATCCAGGTATTACCATCCAGGTACCGCTCGGCGAACAGCGTTTGCGAGGCAGGCCAGCGGGCTCGTAATTGGCGGACAGGCAGCGCTCGATACTTTCCAGCGCGCGTGGCCTTGTCATGTCATAGCTCCCTGCTTTCAACACATGCCAGGCCCGCTTCACCTTTTCCGATGTCGTCGGCTTTGGCGGTCCACAGATATCGGGCTAGCTTAGCTATAGCTAAGTACACCGTTTCATAAGTACACTAACGTATTTCGAGAACCGCTCCCTCACGGTCACGGCTCTGATCGGAGCCGCGCGCGTAAGCTGAGCGACTAAGCTAGCGGGCGCGCACCCCAGCCTTGGCCAGCCGCATGGCATTCTCCATGAGCTTCAGCCCGTGCCCGTCTTCGGCGGTCAGAATCGATTCCGGATGGAACTGCACCGCTTCGATCGGCAACTCGCGATGGCGCACGCCCATGATCACGCCGTCAGTCGATTCCGCGGTCACTTCCAAACAAGCCGGAAAGGTGGCGCGCACCGCAAACAGCGAGTGGTACCGCCCCACCTGAAATTCCTCGGGCAGCCCCTCGAAAACTCCGGCGCCGCGATGGCGCACCGTCGAAGGCTTGCCGTGCATCGGGTAGTCGAGCACGCCCAATTCGCCGCCGAAAGCCTCCACGATTCCCTGCAGACCCAGGCACACGCCGAACACCGGCACGCCCAGCCGGACCGCCGTTTTCACCAAGGCCGGCACGCCGAAATCGCGCGGCCGTCCCGGTCCCGGTGAAATCAGAATCAGGTTGGGCGTCAGCTTCGCGATCAGCTCCGCCGGGAATCCGGCGCGGTAGGTGACCACTTCGGCGCCCGTCTGGCGCGCGTAATTGGCCAGGGTATGGATGAAGCAATCGTCGTTATCCACCAGCAGCAGCTTCGCCCCGGCCCCGGCCGGTTCGCGCTCCACGGAGGGTGTGGCCTTCGCGGTCTCACCGGCGGCCTTCACCGCCTCAGCGGCGTCGATTCCGGGCCCCCCCAGCGTTGAACCCCCCAGGGTGCGGAAAAAGCCGGTGGCCTTGAGGCGCGTTTCGCGCTCTTCCATGGCGGGGACGGAATCGTAAAGCAGCGTGGCACCCACCGGATAGGAAGCCATGCCATCGCGCAGATACGTGGTGCGGATGAGGATGCCGGTGTTCATGTCGCCGTTTAGCGTGATCATGCCAATGGCGCCGCCATACCAGCCGCGCGCGTTCTTCTCCAGCGCCTCCACCGTCTGGGCCGCGGCCTTCTTCGGCGCGCCAATCACCGTCACGGCCCACATGTGGCTGAGGAACGCATCCAGCGAATCGAAGCCTTCCTGCAGGAAACCCTCCACGTGATCCACCGTGTGGAAGACGCCGGCGTAGGATTCGATCAGGCGGCGGCCGATCACCTTGACAGTGCCCGGGTCGCAGACGCGCGACTTGTCGTTGCGGTCCACGTCCGTGCACATCGTCAGTTCCGACTCTTCCTTGGTGGAGACCAGCAGTTCGCGAATGTTGTCGGCGTCGCGCAGCGGATCGCCGGTCCTTTGCGCCGTGCCCGAAATCGGGCAGGTCTCCACCCGGTGGCCTTCCACCCGCACAAACATCTCGGGCGAGGCGCCAACCAGTTGCTCTTCGCCGAACTGCAGCAGGAATTCGTAGGGGCTGGGGCTGGCGCGCTGCACGCGGCCGAACAACTCCGAAGCTTTGCCGGAATAGGGAGTGCTGAAGGTCTGGCGCAGCACCACCTCATAGTAATCGCCGCGGCGCATGCCTTCGCGCACGCGCTCCACGTTGGCCATGTACGCTTCGGGCGTATGGTCGGAAACGATCGGCCCGGGTTCGCGGTGTGGCGGCGGCGCCACTTCCGCGGCATCGCGAGGCAGGCCCAGCGTGGAGACCCCGTCGTGTTCGAACTCGTAGCGGTAGCGTTCCACCTGTTCCTTCTTGCGGTCCATGAACCAGATGTCGTCGCAGAGAAACAAGTGCAGATCTTTGTGACCGGCGCGCGGCAGTTGGGTTTCGATGGGCTCGAACTGGAACAGCAGATCGTACCCGAACGCGCCCACCAGACCGAGGCGGGAGTTCTCTTCGCCGCGAAACTCCTCGATCAGCAGGCGGAGAATCGAAAAGGCCGAGGGCTGTTTGCTGCGTTCTTCCTCCGGAAACAACGCCGGCAAGGGCTTGAGCCGCCCGGCGAGCATTTCGCCTTCGAACCCGAAGGCTTCCCAATGTGGATGGGCCGCCAGAATCGGCTGAAAGATTTCGGCGATCTTCCGGCCCCGCTGGTTGAGCGGGCGAAACTCCATGCGCCGGTCGTATGAGACGATTTCGAGCGGCGGGCAGGTGGAGGCGATATCCCAGCGGGAGTACCTGCCGGGGTATTCATATCCGGAAGACAGGTAGATTCCACGATGGCGATCCAGGTCGCGCAGGAGATGCGATAAGCCCTTCCGGAAATTGGCCTTGGAAGCGGTGCGCGTGACCTGAATCCCGTGGGTAGTCGTATAGCGATAGTCGCGCATAGGCATTTCCCTGGGAAGTTCCAGAATAGCATGTGGGACACCGTCGAGCGCCGCTTCAGACTCAGCCCTTCTTATCTCAAGGCCACCATGGGATCGACGGGCGAGGCACGGCGGGCGCCTGAACGCTTTTGAGGAAATGGCTGTGACAAACTGCCTTGCTCACGCGCGCGGCTCTGTAACCCACTGCAGATGCGTCTCCTAACAGAGCCGCGACCCAACAGAGCCGCGACCCAACAGAGCCGCGACCGTTAGGAAGCGGTTTTCACGGTTGACCCGACGAAATCCCGAAAACGCTTGAGCACCCAGGCACAGCTAAGCCGAGCAAGAAGCCGCACGCGGCTAGCCCTAGCCGATCGACGGACGGTGGTCAAGGGCGACGGCGGCAATTGCGAAAGCGGTATATCCACGCTAGAGAGTCTTCGCCGGAAAGAGTCCCGCTCATCAGCTAACCGGCGCCCGGCAGTACCCCCGTTGCCGCACTCTTTTGGAAGATCTGGTTGCGCTCGGCAAGTAATTCACAATCTGCCCCGCAAAAGGCTAGAATGGGGCATTACACTCCCTGAATGCCCTCTGTTCCCGATATCAGCCTGATTCTTCCGGCTTTCAACGAAGTGCGCGTCATCCCGGCAACGATCGGTGAAGCGGTCCGCTATTTCACCAGCCGCGGGCTGCGCTACGAAATCATCGTGGCGGCGGATGGCGGCGATGGCACGCGCGAGATCGTGCGCCAGATGGCACGCGAAAATCCGCTCCTTCAGGCCTTCGGTTCGGAGGCGCGGCGCGGAAAAGGCATAGGGATTCGCGAAGCCGTCGCCATCGCCACGGGCGCCATCATCGGGTACGCGGATGCCGATAACAAGGTTCCCATCGACGAGTTCGATAAGTTCCGTCCCTGGCTGGAGCAAGGCCACGAATTGGTGATGGGTTCGCGGGCGCGGGGCAGCGGCGCTTCCATAGAGAAGGAGCAGCCGCTGTACCGGCGCGTGGGGTCGATGGGGTTTGGCTGGTTTATGCATACCGTGGTGGGGCTGGCGGAAATCCGGGATACCCAGTGCGGGTTCAAGTTTTTCCAGCATGCCGCCGCCAAGGAACTGTTCCGGCGGCAGAAGATTGACGGGTACATGTTCGACGTCGAAATCCTGGCGATCGCGCGGCGGTTGGGTTACCGCATCCAGCAGGTTCCCATCCGCTGGCACGACGACGCCGATAGCCGCCTGGAACTGGTGAGCGGCAACCTGCGCAACGTGCGCGACATTTTCCGGATCGGCCTGGAACACCGGTTCGGCGGGAGGATTTCTTGAAGGCTTTGGTCACCGGCGCGGCCGGTTTTGTCGGCAGCAACTTGGTAGACCGGTTACTGGCCGCCGGTCACGAAGTTACGGGCTTCGACAATTTCTCCACGGGCTTGCGGCATTTTCTGGAGGCGGCCTCCCAATCCCCGCGATTCCGTCTGGTGGAGGGCGATCTGCTCGATGGCCAGGCCGTCGGCCGCGCCATGGCCGGCGCCGATTTCGTGTTCCATCTGGCCGCCAACGCCGACGTGCGGTTCGGTCCCGACCATCCCCGCAGGGATCTGGAGCAGAATACCATCGCCACTTCCAACGTGCTCGAAGCCATGCGGGCGTCGGGTGTGCGCCGTATCGCCTTCTCTTCAACGGGCTCGGTTTACGGCGAGCCCGAGGTTTTTCCCACGCCCGAAGCCGCGCCGTTTCCGGTGCAAACCTCGTTATACGCAGCCTCGAAACTGGCCGCTGAAGGGCTGATCGCAGCCTACGCCGCGGCCTACGGATTTCAGGCTTGCATCTTCCGCTTCGTGTCGATTCTGGGCGAGCGCTACACCCACGGCCACGTGTTCGACTTCTATCGGCAGTTGCTGGCGCATCCCGACTATCTGAGCGTGCTGGGCAATGGCCGCCAGCGCAAATCGTATCTCTATGTTCAGGATTGCATCAACGCGATTCTGCTGGCTGCGGAACAATGCACTGCGCCGGTGACCATCTTGAATCTGGGCACCGATGAGTACTGCCAGGTGAACGACTCCATCGGCTGGATCGCCGGCCACCTGGCTGTTTCGCCGCAACTGAGCTACACAGGTGGCGAGCGTGGCTGGGTCGGCGATAGCCCGTTCATCTTTTTGGATTGCACCAGGATGCGGGCGCTGGGATGGAGGCCGGAGCTGACCATCCGCGACGGCATCATTCGCACCCTGGAGTTTCTGCAACAGAACCAATGGGTACTGGTGGCCCGTATGGAGACGCGCCAGTGAAGCCGCTCAAGACGGAGGTGGCGTTTGCCACGCCGTGGTTCCAGATTCTCGCCAAGACGATGAAGGAGGGCGAAGAGCCCTATTATTCGCTGCGCCTGCCGGACTATTCGGCAATTGTGGCGATCACCGAAGAGGGCCAGATTCTGGCGGTTCGTCAATACCGTCCGGCCGTAGAGCGATACACCATCGAACTGCCGAGCGGGATTGTGGACCCTGGCGAGAGCCCCGGCGAAACCGCGCGCCGCGAATTGCTGGAGGAGACCGGCTACCAGGCGGACGATGTGGAAGTGCTGGGGCCGATGGAGCCCGACACGGGCCGGTTAGGCAACCAGATCTGGAGTTGCGTGGCCACCGGCGTCCGCCGCCTTCCGGACCGCGCGCCGGAAGAAGGCATTACGGTGCTGACGTATTCCCCGGCGGATCTGGCGCGCGCGACGGCCGCAGGCGAGTTCAGCCAGGCCCTGCACGTAGCCATTCTGATGATGGCGGTGCTGCGCGGCAAATTGAATCTGTTGTAGTTTCTGTTAACCGGAGAGACGCGAAGGAAGCGCAGAGAAGAGGCACAGAGGCATGCCTTGCACACAGGTAGGGTTGCCGCGTATCTGGCAGGTTGGACTGCAGAGGAAGCCGAGACATGGTGGGCTATCGCCACGCGGCGGTGCGTAAAGGTCCCGGCCTCAACCATTCGCAAAGGCTTCGCAGCGTCAGCAATGCGAGTGTCTCTGCTTCCTCTGCGCGCCAACCCGGATGGTCACAAACTACGACCGATGCAGAAAGCCATATCAGTTTTGGTCTTCCTCAGCGCTCTCTCTGCGTCTCTGCGTCTCTGCGGTGAAGAACACTTTCCTTCACTGCCGTGCTTCCGCGCTCACTAGCGCGTGCACTCCGAACGGGGTCGCGATCAGCGGATCGTCCTCCTTTACCAGGTTTTCCGGATTCACCCACGACCCGTCGCTCCGCTGCGTGCGGTGCAAACCCCTCCCAACCCCGTCGCCGCCATTCACTCCCAGTGCCCGAAACGCTCGCGCGCTGGACGCCGAATAGTAAAACGCCAGCCCGCGCGGCCAGCGCTGGTATGCCTCGCCGGCAAACCCCGGCACGTCCATATCCCGATGGTGGCCGCTCAGCCATCTTCCCGCGGCGATCACGCGCGCATCGGTGCGCGAATGTCCCGTCGCCAGCAGCGCCAGGATGCCGTCGGCGGTCGTCGTGCCATAGCTGCGAAAGTGAGTGCCATCCTGCCCGGCCTTGTTGGTATCGGCTTCGGTCGTCGAAAAGAAGAAGCCGCCATCGGAATCTTCCGGGCGAGCCTGATCGAAATTCTGGCAGCGTTCCACGAAGACACGCGCGGAGGCAAAGGCTGGGTCGGAATCGGCAGCGCCCGCCGCACGCAAGGCCTGGAGCACATACAGCGTCATCGAAAGGTCTACGTGTCCCGTGGCGGGCGGACGTCGACGGTCGCCGCCCATGCCCCAGGCGCCGTATGCCGGATCGCCCGGCTTCCAGCCGTTCAGTTCCGTGAACTGCTGGGTACGCAGGTAACCTGTCATCGGCGCGATCTGCGCCTGCCATCCCGGCCGGCGCGCGCGGGACAACGCACTCACGCCCAACGCGGTGGCGTAGTTCGGATAGTCGGGGATATCGCGGTCGGCGGTTCCCAGTGCGCCGTCCTTCCGCATGTGTCCAACGATGAACGCGATGGCACGATCGACGTTGGCGCGCGGCTGTGGATAGAGGTCTTCGGGAACTTCCATCAGCGCATCCAGCACGAACGGCGTCAACGATTGGCCGGATCGCAGCAGCCCGTAGGTGTGGCTGTGCCATCCGCCATCCGCCTCCTGGCGGCTCCACAGATAGGCCGCGCCCTTGTGAATCGCCGTCTGCGGGTTCGGCGCGCAGCCGGCCAGCGCCAGCAGTGCCGCGATCGTCAATGGTCTGCCCATCACCGCTTCGTCAGGCTCGTCTGAGCAGCGGGTACTGCCTCGCGATCCGCCGTTAGCAGCAGGATCGCCGCACCGGTCACCGCCACGCGGCCCGTGATGCAGTGATGGCCAGCCCAGGTGCCGTCCTCGTTCTGCAGCTTGAGCAGCTTGGCCGTCATATCCCCGTTCCACTTCTTCCATTCCGCCCCGCCCGTGCGGCGCAGGCTCTCGCTAATGTTCAGATAGGAGAAGAACTCCTCGCCGCCAATCGACCCGAAGCCCGTGACGAACTCCGCGTCGGAGAGTTGGCCGGTGATCTCCTGGATCTGTTTCGCATTCGTCTTCCGGTCTTTTTCCGTGCGGCTGAGTTGTTCCAGCTCCTGCGCTTTCTTGTAGAGTGGCACGCCTGCCGAACCCGCCGACAAGCTCACAGATCCGCCGACCATTATGCGCCGCGCCGCTGCAGATCCTGCAGCGCCGCCTGCTCCCGCGACGCCGGCGGAACCGGGTGGCATGTCGGCCAAAGCGGGCGCTACAGGCGGAGGTGGCGCGGCAGATCGCATCGTGTACTCTTCCACGCGAGCCATCGCCACTCCCGTCATGGCAGCGCCCTTCGATTGAGCGATAGCCAAGCTCTGAGACGCCATCGACGTCCCCAGAATCGGAGCCCATCCGCCCGAAATGTTCCAGCTTCCATCCTTGAGCTGGGCCTTCTCGATCTTGGCCACGCACTTCTGTAAATCCTGCCGCACGCGCGCATTGGCCTTCGCGTCCGCCATCGTGCCATCCAGTTCCGCCAGCAGTTTCGAAGTCAGGAACGTGTCGATGAACGGGCCCAGCTTGCGCTGGATCTGCGTTCCCTGTTGCTTCGTGACCGCGAGACCCTCAACCGGGCTTTGTTCCACCTGCTTCAAGATGAAGTCCACGGCGCGTTGCAACGCCTCCCGGAATTCGCCCCGCGTCATCGAGTTGCCGCTATGCAACAGGACCTCGGCAGCGACAGCGGTGTTCGCGACGTCGTTCCCGTTCGATTCCAGCCGCTCACCCTGGCGCACATAAGAGGTCTCTCCGCCGTCCTGTCCCCAGCCCCCATCTTTTCCCTGGACCGCGACCAGCCACTTCACGCCCTTGACGACAGCGGCATTTACCGGATCGTTTTTGGCGCTGTCCTTCTCCCCGGAAAATCCGATTTCAGCGTAGAAGCCGATTGCTGCAGCGGCTACGCCGGTTACGAGCACACGCGTCCTGTTGGAACTCATGATCGTCTCTCCTCTCGCGCAATGGGAGCGCGACTGTCAGTGGAATGCCGCCAACGCCGGGTTCCTTGCACATTTGACGCCGATCAGGTGCCGAAAGGTTGAGGTCGAGGTCTACGCTTGGCGCTTGGCTCTGCGCCGTGCGGCTACGCGTCAGCGCAGTGGCGCAGGGCGGCATCAGTGTGTTCGTATTTACCAACGACCTTGCTGGGGGGCCAATCCTGGCTGCCGCCACTGCGCCCGTTTCCGGAGCCGCCGCGCTGCTGATTCCGCGGCACGGGCCGGCGCTTCGCGGCTAGCCTTCGCCCAACACCGTTCCGCGGCCCAGGATGTTGTTCGGGTCCAGCCGCCGTTTAACCGCGCGCATGGCTTCCAGGTGCTCGGGGGCATACTGCAATTTCAGCAGGTGCGCTTTGCGCTTTCCCACGCCGTGCTCGGCGGAAACCGTGCCGCCCAGGTTCACCGCGTGGCGGGCGAATTCCAGCAGCAGGTCCGAAGCCCGCGCCGCGTTGGCGGAGTCCGAAAGAATGTTGACATGAACGTGGGCGTCGCCGATGTGGCCGAAGATCACGTAGCGGCCGGGGAATTCGGCTTCGAGCCGGGCGCGGTAGTAAGCCAACATTTCACGATTGCGGGCCAGGGGCACGGCATAATCGGAGTGCATCTTCAGGGCGCCGTTGCGGCGGACGGTCTCGTTGACCAACTCCGGCAGCGAGTGGCGGAAACGGCGGAAGCGCTCCCGGTCGCGGGCGGTGGTCGCGAACCAGGACGCCTCCACCAGGGCGCCGGCCGATTCGATGCGGTCGAGCCATCGGTCAACTTCGGGATCGTCCGCGGGATCGCGGTGCGCAACGGCCTCCGGATCACCGTGCCGATCGCCCTGCGGATCGCCCCGCGGATCGGCGTGCGGATCGCCCCGCGGATCGGCGTGCGGATCGCCCCTCGGATCGTCCTGCGATGCCAGTTCCTGCTCGAAGAGGATGGCGGCCCCCGCGTCTTTCGGAATTTCGGGAAAGCGGCCGCGGAGCAGGTTGAGCGACGGCAGATCGATATATTCGAGCATACGCGCCGGCGCCGTCTCTCGCCACTGTTCGACGGCATCGATTGCGGCGTCATCTCCCGCGAAGAAAACCACGCCTGCCAGCACGGCGCCGGGCGCGGGGAGCAGGCGGACCGTGGCTTCAACGATCACACCCAGGGTGCCTTCCGAGCCGATGAACAGATCCACCCAGTCCATGCCCGGCCGCAGCAGGTAGCCGGCCGTGTTCTTGGTGACCTGGGGGAGGGGAACGGTGCCGGGGTCGAAATTAATAGCGTCGCCGCGCGCAGCGTCGAGGATGCGCCCATCGGCCACGACCACGCGAAGGCGTTCCACCCAGCGGCGGGTGGCGCCATAACGGAAACTCCGGGAGCCGCTGGCGTTGGTGGCGATATTGCCGCCGATGGCGGAGCCGGTCTCGGTGGGGTCGGGCGGATAGAACTGGCCGGAGCGCTGGGCGGCCGCGTGCAGGTCGCGCAAAAGAACGCCCGCGCCGACAATAGCGTAGCCCGTGTGAACGTCCAGGCGGGTGAACCGTTCCATCGAGAGGACCCAGCCACCGAAGGGGACTCGGGCACCGGTAACGCCTGTGCCGGCGCCGGCGATGGTCACGGGAACTCCCGCCGCGGCGGCATCACGCAGGGCCTCGACGACTTCCAACTCGTTGGCGGGGATCAGTAACCGTTCGGCGTGCCCACGAAGGCCTGAGGCATCTTCCAGATAGTGAGACGGCACCAGTTCCCCGGCCTCCCCCTGTCCCGAGGCCCCAGGCCCCCAACCGGCCACCGGCCACCGGCCACCGGCCACCAGCATCCCGCCACCGGCATCCGCTTCAGCCCCGCGACCCAGAGGGTCGCGGCCACTCACACTTCCAGGATCACCGGCATAATCAGCGGCCGCCGCGAGGTTTCCTTCACGATGTAGCGCTTCAGATCGGAGCGGATCTTCTCTTTCATGACTCCCCAATCGGTCTTTTCCTCCTGATTGGAACCCTCTAAAGTTTTGGTTAACATTTGGCGCGCGTTCTGCATGAATGCAGAGCCATCTTCGGCCAAAGCGAAGCCTCGGCAAACGATCTCCGGCAGACCTTCGACGCGGCCGGTATGGCGGTTGATCGCGATAATCGGCAGCACGATGCCGTCTTCGGAAAGCAGGCGCCGGTCGCGGATGACCACCTCGCCGACCACGTCGTCCACCGAACCGGAATCGATGCAAACCCGCCCCACCTGCACGCGGCCGGCTTTGCGGGCACCGTGATGGTCGATCTCCAGAACATCGCCGGTTTCCATCACGAAGCTTTCTTCCAGTCCGGCGAAGCGCAGGTGCTCGGCCAGGCGGGCGTGCTTGGAAAGTTGGCGAAACTCGCCGTGGATGGGCATGAAGAAGCGGGGCCGCACCAGGTTGAGCACCAGCTTCATTTCCTCCACGCTGGCGTGGCCGGAAACATGGAGCGGCGGATTCATGCTGCCGTACAGAACGTCCGCCCCCCGGCGGGCCATGTGGTCGATCATGCGGAAGATGGCTTTTTCGTTGCCGGGGATGATGCGGGAACTGAGCACCACGGTGTCGCCGCTTTCCACCGAAACGTGCTTGTGGTTGTCTACGGCCACGCGGGAAAGGGCCGACATCGGTTCGCCCTGAGTCCCGGAAATTAGAAACGCCACCTTGTCGGGCGCCAGGTTCATCGCGTCCTGCGGGCGCAGCAGGATGCCGTCCGGGATGGTGAGCAGCCCCAGCGAGTGGGCGATCTCAGTGACCGTCACCATACTTCTGCCGATCACGGCGACCCGCCGGCTGTATTCTTCCGCCAAGTCCAGGACAAGCTGAATGCGGTGTATCGAAGAACTGAAGCAGGAGACGACGATGCGTTTTTCGGCGCGGCTGAAGATCTCCTCCATGCGGGGACGGACGGCGCGTTCGCTCTCGGTGTATCCGGGACGATCCGCGTTGGTGGAATCGGAAAGCAGCAGCAGGACGCCGCGTTTTCCGTAGTCTGCCAGCGTATGCAGGTCGAAGAGCTCGTTATCGGTGGGGGTGGGGTCGACCTTGTAATCGCCGGTGTGGATGATGACGCCCAGAGGGGTGGTGATCGCCAGCGCCAGGGCACTCACAATGGAGTGCGTCACGTGGATAAACTCAACCTTGAAGGGACCGATCTCAACTATTTGTTTTGGCTTGACTTTGTGGAATCGGGGCTCCTCTTCCAACTCGTATTCCTCAAGCCGGCGGTCGACCAGCGCCAGGGTGAAGGCGGTGCCGTAAACCGGGACATCGATCTCGGTGAGAAAGTAGGGGACGGCGCCGATATGGTCTTCATGTCCGTGGGTCAGGAAGAGAGCCCGAACTTGTTGCTGGTTCTCTTTCAGGAAGGTAAGGTCGGGCATCACCAGGTCAACGCCCAGCAGTTCGGCATCGGGAAACATCATGCCGGAATCCACCACAATGATGTCGTCACCGTAGCGGATCGCCGTCATGTTCATGCCGAACTCGCCAAGACCGCCGAGCGGCACTACCTGTAACTTATTATCAGTCATTCAGTTTCGCTTTCAACAACGATGTGTTACTTGAGGGCTAAAAAGCTCCCAAAATGAAAAATGGCGGTACTCGGCTGAACCGAATTCCTTCTTACATCTGATGGTAGCCGGTTGCAGGGCAGCGGAGCAGGTTTTTTGCAGGCTGTGTTCTCCAGAGTACCGGTTCCCCGCCAAATACTACCCGCCACGCCTCAGCCCACGAGGTCTGGCGACTGGTGGTTGCGACCCGGTGGAAAGCAGGGTTCCTACGTGGCGTCGCTGGCGAAAGGCACCGAGGTAAGTTGGGGTCACAGGACGTGGATGCGCCAACGGGGCTGGCGGCATCGGCTTAGTGCTGGTTTGCTGCCACAATTGGCTCCCAGAATTGGCTTCCAGGACATTAGTTGGCTGCCAAATAGAAATGCTCACCGGTTAAGGTGAGCATTCTTCCCCTGTTCTACCAGGGTGATGTTCGATGGGAGAATCAGTCTCGACGGAATCGCAACCGTCAAAACTTTGTAGTTGGATCTTATTTCCTAACGGCTCTCCAGTCAAGGGAAAAACCGGCCGAAAATTTTTGGCCGTAAACCGCTCTTTCCGCCCGACTTGCAGGAACGTCCACTTTTCCACAGGTAAGGCCTAAGCCCTCAAAAACCCTACTTAAAGCCTGAGGATTTCGGGCTAATCCGAACAAACACAGCGGCTTATGGGTTTGCCATCCGACTAGTTGAGATGCAGGGTGGTCAACGCGTCGGCTTCATCGCCCCTGCCGCCGCGCCTGCGGAAGGCCCGGAGCCCGCCCACGCCGAGCCCGGAGACGACCGCGAAGACCAGCAGTATCCCAATGAGTTTGAAGGCACTTATCACCAGCACCCCGATGTTGTCGCGGCGGGTGGCGACGTACTCATCGCGGGTCACGGAAGCCTGATACCGGACCTGTGCCAGCAGGCGTTCCGCGGAATCCGGGTCTGTGGGAGATAGCACCACCGCCACCAGGGGGCCGCTCCGTTTGACCATGGCCCCCGGTATTTTCCCGAACTCGCTCTCCCGCAGCATGGCGATCTGGTGGGTGGGGTAATTGAACACGGCCAGCGGAATTTCGCCTTTTGAGCTGCGGAAAACCGCGATCTGCCCTTCGGCGCCGAGATGGAAAGCGGCCACCGACGGCGGGATAGACGGCACAAACTTCTGGAGGCTGTTGGGGCCCAGGATGTAGCGCTGGCTGTTGGGGGAGACGTCCGTGGGAGGAAAGAAGCCCGGCAGTGACGGCAGCGCGGTGTCATCCACGTTGCGCAGGGTCGCCCTCAGGGCCAGGAGTTCCGCCGGAGTGGGCTTGTAGCCGGTGAAGGAGAACAGGTAATTGCCCTGAACCAGGAGCAGTCCGTCAGGCGTTTCGGCCGCCAGGTTGGCCACCTGCGAAGGCGTGGATGCCGCAGGCCGCTGCCAATCGAACGCGGCCAGCGCGCCGGTGGGGTCGGCCAGAATCCAGGCGGTGGCCGTGAAACGGGAGGCGCCGTTTTCGTAGGTGCCGGACTCGGAATCCTTGAGGCCGTACTCTTCCCAGATCGGCCGGTCGGTCAGTTTGACCGCGGTGGCGGCAGTCCGGTGGTAGGGTCCGATGGCGTCCGGCCAGATGGCGGCTTGGGACAGCGCGGGGAGGAGCAGAGCGAACAGGAGTTTCATGCTTTTACTATTAGACGCCGGAAAGGGCAGACGGGCTACGAGCGCTTCCACCGGTCTTCCATAATGCTCAGGCGGGTGTCCAAGTCGCTAATCTTCCCTGTCAGAATATCGATTCGCTGGTTTACGCTGGTTTCAAACGCCAGGAGCCGGGCTTCTATTCGATTCTGCAACGCCAACATGCGGGCTTCCAGGCTGCTCATGCGCGCCGATAGCGCATTGAACAGGAATCCGTTCGTGATCATCCCGAGCACCACGGCGAGCGTAGGCAACCCGATCACGAGGTAACGCTGGCTATCCGTCATTCGTCCTCAGCCACCATCTTACGACATCCCATCTTACGACATCCCGTCTTTCGACATCCCGTGGCACTTCCCGTGGTTGCGGCAAAACCAGTCTTGCCGCCCGAGCGGTCCGGCTGGAAAACTGGAGGCGTCTGCGGTCTTCCGCCGCACTCTCGACAGTCGCTTGTGGAAGTTCGGCTGCGCCCAAACTCCCGGCAGGCGGATTGCCAATCCGCCGCAGCTTGCCAAGCTGCCCCACATAGCGCCACGGGCGACGCTCATCCTGCCTCACAAAGGGCTGGCGGTAGAATAGGAGTAGTGCCTCTGGTCCCTCCATACATCGAATCCCTGCGGCCTTACGAGGCTGGCCGTACCATCGATTCGGTGCGGCGGCAGTATGGTCTCGCCCATGTCGCCAAACTGGCATCCAACGAGAATCCACTGGGCGCCTCGCCCAAAGCCATCGAGGCCGTGACCCGCGAGATTGGCGGGCTGAACCTGTATCCTGATGGCGGCCTGCGCCTGCGCGAGATGCTGGCCGGCGAGTACGATGTCGGGGTGGAAAATGTCATCGCCGGCAGCGGTTCTGAAGGCATCATGTCCAACATCATCCGCACGTTCCTGTGCGATGACGATGAGGTGCTCACCACCGAAGCTGCCTTTATTGGATTCCAGGTACTGGCGCGTTCGCGCGGGGTGCAGTACCGCACCGTTCCCTACGATAACTGGCATTACGACCTGCCCGCCCTGGCCGCGCAGATCAACGCCAACACCAAGATCGTCTATCTGGCCAACCCCAATAATCCCACGGGCACCATCTTCACCAGGCAGCAGTTCGACCAGTTCTACAGGCACGTGCCGGAGCGCGTGTTGATCATTCTGGACGAAGCCTATTTCGAATACGCCAAGGATAATCCGCGCTACCCCGATTCGATGCACTACCGCTACGATAACGTGATCACGCTGCGCACGTTTTCGAAGATCTACGGGCTGGCGGGCGCGCGCATCGGGTATGGCTTCGCGCACCAGGAACTGATCCGAAACCTGCTGAAGGTGAAGCTGCCGTTCGAGCCCTCCACGCCCGCGCAGGCCGCCGGGATCGGGGCGCTCGCGGACAAGGAATTCCTGCACCGCTCGCTGGAACTCAACGCCCGTGGACTCCGCACCCTTACCGAAGGACTGCGGAGTCTGGGCCTGACGGTGGTTCCCTCGCAGGCGAATTTCGTGATGACCGTTCTGCCCTCGGCCGAGGACGCCGTCCGCGTTTTCGAAGAACTGCTGGCGCAGGGCGTGGTGGTTCGTCCGCTGGCGGCCTTCGGGTTGCCGAACTGCCTGCGCATTTCCACCGGCACGGACGAGGACAACGAGCTTTGTGTCAACGCATTGAGGAGAAGTTATGCCGCAAGTCTTGGAGCATCCCACTGCCCTTGAAATGGATTTCCTTCCGCTCAACGGCACCGACTATATCGAGTTCTGGGTCGGCAACGCCCGCCAGGCCGCGCACTATTATCGCGCGGCTTTCGGGTTCCGCCTGGCTGCCTATCGCGGCCCGGAGACCGGCGTGCGCGACCGGGCATCCTACGTCCTGGTGCAGGACAAGATTCGCTTCGTGCTGACCACGCCGCTGCAGCCCGATCACGCGATCGCCGATCACATTCGCCTTCACGGCGATGGCGTCCGCGATATCGCCCTATGGGTGGATGACGCCGAAGCCGCGTGGCGCGAGACTACCAGGCGCGGCGCTCGCAGCGCCCGCGAGCCGGAAACGCTGCGCGACGAGCACGGCGAAGTGCGAATCTCCGCCATTGCCATTTATGGCGATACCATCCATACCTTCGTGGAGCGGCGCAATTACAGCGGAGCCTTTCTGCCCGGTTTTACGGCGGTGGAAAAGGAGGATGTAGTTTCCCAGCCGGTGGGCCTGAAGTACATCGACCACACGGTGGGTAATGTGGGCCTGGGAGAGATGAACCGCTGGGTGGATTTCTACCGTGACGTGATGGGCTTCCGCATGTTCAAGCACTTCGACGACAGCGATATCTCGACCGAGTATTCGGCTCTGATGTCGAAGGTGATGTCGAACGGCAACGAGCGCGTCAAGTTCCCGCTGAACGAGCCGGCGCCCGGCAAGCGCAAGTCGCAGATCGACGAGTACCTGGAGTATTACCACGGCCCCGGCGTGCAACATATCGCCATGGCGACGGATCACATCATTCAGACTGTGACGGCGCTGCGGCGGCAAGGCGTGGACTTTCTGCGCGTGCCATCGACTTACTATGACGACTTACTGGCCCGCACCGGCCCCATTGACGAACCGATTGCCCAACTCAAAGACCTTGGCATCCTGGTGGACCGGGACGACGAAGGCTACATGCTGCAGATCTTCACGCGCCCGGTGGAAGACCGGCCGACGGTGTTCTACGAAGTGATTCAGCGGAAGGGGAGCCGGAGTTTCGGAAAGGGGAACTTCAAGGCGCTGTTTGAGGCCATCGAGCGGGAGCAGGCGAGGCGGGGGAATTTGTAACACGGGCCTGGTGGCCTGTGTTCTTGGATGCGAGGCGCGTCACTCTTCGACGTTGCCGGAGCGCTTCACATTTGCCTCGCAGTCCTTGGCGATGTTCCAAGCGCCGCGCTTGTTTTGTCCCAGGAGGCAATATTCGCTCTTGAAGTACCCAGGCCTCAGAATCGGAATCAGGAACGTCGCCCCCTCCAGGGACTTCTCGATGCGCGCTTCCCACTCGTGCCCCCAGTTGAGATGTTCCCGGTCTACGAAGATGGGAAAGTCTTCGCCGGAGTACAGGCGCACTTCGCCCGACAGCCGCATGGCGAACTCGCGGAGCTTGCCTTGCTCGTGTTCGTCGTCATTGTTCGCGTAACTCAGGAATGCCAGCGGGGTCTTGTGTGCCATCGCTCAGAAAGACCCAGTCTACAGCAGTGTCCAGCTACGCCGGTGGCGGGGTCCCGAGCCGTGATGGCGACAGGCGGATTGCCAATCCGCCGCAGGTTACCAACCTGCCCCACGCGGGATTTGCGCCAGACTGGTGTAAATCTTCAATCCAAGGCTCTGGCCGACCCGCACCATTTCATCGGCGCCAGTGGATGGGCCCCCAACCCGCAGCACTCCATCGCACTTTTCCAAGAGCCGAATCGCGATCGGATGGAAGATCTCATTGAAGCCTGCATCGCCAATCTCTTTGGACCCCGCCAGCCCAACCAGGGGCAGCGCCAGCCACTCGCCCAAAATAGGGATGTGGCCCGCGCGGAATATGGGCAGGGCGTATGACTCCATCTCTTGCACGTTCGCCCTGATCAAGGCCGGATCGTCATTCGTGCCGGAGCGGTATGGGCCGGCAATCAGGATCATCATCGATCTGGTTGAATCTGGTGTCACCTTATTCCTTTCTGGTTCGGGTGCCGGCTGCGCTCACGCACGCGCTCGCTTCCGCATCGCGCGGGCGGATTAACAATCCGCCGCAGAATACCATTCTGCCCCACAATCGGCGGACCGCCGCATGCGACAATCTTAGATGATTGCGGCCAGCCGCACGAATGATTGCCATGAAAATGCACCCTCGTTGGTTACTGAGCCTGGTTGTACCATGTTTGCTGTTTGGCTACGACGACGCCACGCTCAAGCCGATCACCATAGTCGGTACCGTGGTAGACACGGGCTGCTACATGGTTCACGACGGAATTGGGCAAGACCACGCCGGCTGCGCCACAGAGTGCGCGAAGAAGGGCATACCTCTGGCGATCTTGGATGACAGCGGCAAAGTGTACCTTCCGCTGGGCGCGAACCACAAAAATCCGAATACCCAACTCATGCCATTCATCGAGAAAAAGGTGAAGGTCACGGGAACGTCCATCGAGCGGGGCGGCCTGTCCGGTATCGCGATCAAGACCGTCGAGTTAGCCAAGACCGGAGAGGCAGCCAAATAGCATCGTTTTACTTGGGCTTCACCTGTGTGACCGGAGCCGGGGTGCGGGATCCCGCCGGCCCAGTCCATTGGGATTTGGTGCCGTCCGTGTATACCTGAATCACTTTCCAGACCAGCTTCGTTTGCTCACTCGGGTTGCGGGCTTGCAAACCAAACTCCGCGATGTCGTTGGGAGCAATACTTCCACCGCTCCAAACGGCCGCTACGATCTTACCGGATGGGTCCTTCTTGACCTCGATTTTCCATCCCTCCTTCGGGTCCACGGAGATCACTTCGGCCGCCGCCGGGAACTCGGCCTCCATGCGCACGGTCGGGATATTCTTTTCGTTGGGGACCCGCATGGTGTACTTTTGGGTGGCGCCGGCGGCCGACTCTTTCGGCAGAACGGCAACGTGCGCCTGGGTCATGGCGGCGCTTAGGGCAATGCAGAGCAGGAGCCGCGACGATAAGGATTTCCTCTTTTTAAACATTTGACATTCTCTCCCTGGCAGCCGGCGCCGGTTCATTTGTTCTGCCATCACAGAGTGTAATTCAACCGGCGGTTGGCCGTTGACGTCTACCTCGTCTGACGATATAGTGGATAACGACCTAGTACAGGGGGGAAGGGAAAACGCGATGCCTGAGTCGCACGGGCCGCTGACGGCGGCGATGTTTAACGTGATGCTGGCGCTGGCGGATGGCGAAAAGCATGGGTACGCCATTCTCAAGGAAGTGGAAGAGCACACGGCGGGCGAGGTGCAGCTCAGCACTGGAACGCTGTACGGGATTGTCAAGCGGTTGTTGGCCGAAGGTTTGATCGCCGAGGTGCGGCGCCGGCCGGCCATCGAAAACGACGACCAGCGGCGGCGGTATTACCGGCTCACCGATAGCGGGCGCCTGATGGCGGTGGGCGAAGCCGAACGCCTGGAAAAGCTGATCGCACGCGCCCGGGGCAAACGGCTCTTGAAGGCGTTCAAGCCCGCGTAAGAGCCAGTGTACAGACCCGTTGCAGAGTCTGAGGAGGGGAAGTGGCCATAACCAAGGAACCATTCGCGGACCGGTTTTACAGCAGCCTGTTGCGCATTCTGCCGTTCGACTTCCGGAGCGAGTTCGGGGACGACATGGAGGAGACGTTTCGCGAGCAGCGGGCGGCGGGCGCCCGGCGCGGGTCAGTCGCGTTGCTGAAGATGTGGTGGGCCACCATCGTGGACATCGTGCGGATGGCGCCGCGGGAACACGTGAGCGTGCTCGCGCAGGACACACGGTACGCGCTGCGCATGATGCGCCAAAATCGCGGGTATACGCTGGCGGCGGTGACGATTCTGGGGCTGGGGATTGGCGCCAACACCTCGATTTTCAGCGTGGTGAACTCGGTGTTGCTGAAGCCGCTGCCTTACACGGATGGCGACGGCCTGGTGGTGATCCGTCAGCACGGAGCCAAACCCGGCCTGGACGACATGCGGTTTTCGGTGGCGGAGGTGAGCGACTATCGCCAGCAGAACCGCACGCTGAGCGGCCTGGCGGAGTACCACGGCATGACGTTCACACTGCTGGGCAGCCAGGAGCCGCATCGCGTTCGGACCGGAGTGGTCTCGGCGGGCTTCTTCGACCTGTTCGGTGTAAAGCCGCTGCTGGGCCGGACTTTTCAGCCGGATGAGGAGAAGGCGGGCGCGCCGCCGGTGCTGATTCTGAGTTACGAGTTCTGGAAGACGGTGGAGAGGGGCGACCCGAACATCATCGGACGGAAGTATCAGATGAACGACCGGGTGCACGTGGTGATTGGGGTGCTGCCGCCGATTCCGCAGTATCCCAACGAGAACGACGTGTACATGACCACGACATCGTGTCCCTCCCGCTCTTCGGCGGGTTTCATTGCCAACCGGAAAGCGCGCATGATGAGCGTCTTCGGGCGGCTCAAACCAGGGGTGACGCCCGAGCAGGCGCGCGCCGATCTGGCCGTGGTGGCGAAGCGAATGGAGCACGACAACCCGGACACCTACACCGGCACGCTGGGGTATGGCGTTTCGGCCGCGGAACTGCGCGGCGAGTTGACGCACAACGCGCGCCCGGTGCTGCTGGTGCTGCTGGGGGCGGCGGCATTCGTGCTGCTGATCGCGTGCGCCAATGTGGCTAATCTGATTCTGGCGCGGATGGCTCGGCGTCAAAAGGAACTGGTAATCCGCACGGCCATGGGCGCCGGCAGCGGACGCCTGCTGCGGCAGTTGCTGACCGAGAGTCTGATCATGGCCCTGCTGGCTGCGGGCGTAGGTCTGGGATTTGCATACCTCAGTCTGGAACTGCTGACGAAGTTCGCGGGCGAATTCACGCCGCGCGCCCGCGAGATTGCGATCGATCGATGGGTGCTGCTGTTCGCGGTGGCCTGCGCCAGCGCGACCACGGTGGTGTGCGGCTCACTGGCGGCCCTCTACGCGCGCGGCAACGTGGCCCGCGGGCTGAAGGAGAACGGCGACCAGGCGGCTCCGGCAGCCCGGCGCAGCCTGCTGCGCAACGCGTTGATCGCGGCGCAGGTGGCGTTTTCGTACGTGCTGCTGGTGGGCGCGGGGCTGATGGTGCACAGCCTGATCGAGTTGCAGAAGGTGGACCCGGGCTTCGTGCCGCAGCGGGTGTTCGCGGTGGGGTACGATCTGAACTGGTCCAAGTACCGGGAGGATTCGCAATACCAGTCGTTCTCCAACCGGCTGCTGGAAAAGGTTCGGTCACAGCCGGGCGTACTTCAGGTGGCGGTGTCGTCGAGTTTCCCCATGGACCCGGATCTGCGCGGAAGTTTCGCCGCGCGGTTATACGTGGAAGGCGACGCGCGGCCCGAGTCGGAACTGCCACCGGTGAAATCGCTGCGCTTCGGCACGCCCGATTATTTCAAGACGCTGGGAATTCCGCTGGTTGCCGGCAGAACCTTCCTGGACTCGGACAGCGCCGATGCGCCGCCGGTGGCAGTGATCAATCGCGCGTTGGCCGATCGGGTCTGGCGCCGGGAAGATCCGTTGGGCAAGCGGATCTCGCTGAACGGCAGGGACTGGTTCAAGATTGTGGGCGTGGTGGGCGATGTGAAGGAATTCGGGCCGAGCCACGACACACCGTATCAGGTGTATGGGGCCATCGCGCAGAGCCCGATGTACGCGGGAACCCTGCTGGTGCGAACCGCGGCCGATCCGGCGGCGATGACGGGGCTGGTGCGCCGGGCGGTGCTGAGTCTGGACCCGGAAACCGCCATCGCGCACGTGGAGACGCTGGAGCAGGCGCGGGAGGATTCGTTGGCTTCGCCCCAGATCGCCACCCGGCTGTTCGGGCTGTTTGCCGTACTGGCGCTGGTGATTGCCGCTGCCGGGATTGGTTCGATGCTGGCGCTATGGGTGCGGCAGCGGATGCGCGAGATCGGGATTCGGATGGCGCTGGGCGCGAGACCGGGGGACATTCTGCGCACCGTGGTTCGACAGGGAATGGTGCTGGTGCTGGTGGGCCTGGGGTGCGGGATGGCCGGTGCGCTGGCGCTGACGCGGCTGATGCAGACGCTGTTATTCGCGGTGACCCCGACCGACGCGGCCACGTTCGCGGCGGTGACGGTGCTGCTGCCGGGGGCGGCGCTGCTGGCTTGTTATGTGCCGGCGAGGCGGGCGGCGCGGATCGATCCGCAGGTGGCTCTAAGGTGCGAGTGAAGGGCCGCCTGTCAAGATGCTCTTGGCTCCAACCTCCCCCAACGCGACTTTTGACCAATCATGATGCCCCGTTTATCGTTCGGGCGCTAATTGGAGCATAGCCGCTGGAGCCGCTCTCCCCGAGTGGCGCGATTACACGACCGGAGGTGGCGAACACGCCACACCAGGGGATGCAATCCGGCGGCAATCAGTTCGTCGCGAAACTTACCTTTTGTGAGACGGCCCGCCGTTCAGAAGATCGGCTTCAGGACCATCCGGCCGTACGCGATGAACGCCATGAGGAGACCCAGCACGCCGCTTAAGATGATGGACGTGATCTCGCCGTACTTGGCGTGCACCCAGACGAACACGAGGCTCTCGATCATCAGGACCGTGGCGGCCACCACCGTGAGCGCCGGCTGCCAGTGGAAGGCGGCGGGGATGATCAGCCCCACCGTGCAGACGAGTTCGAGGATGCCGAGGGCCATCCAGGCTTCCCGCGGCAACGCACCAAAGGACGGGACCTGGTCCTTTACCTTGTCGAACATGAAGACCTTCATGACGCCCGACGCTCCGTACAGGAGCGCGGCGAGGACCTGCAGGACCCACAACAGGATATTCATCTTGGGCCTCCTCCAGGTTTCCGCGTCGGCGCGCGCAGGGCGGTTTCTCCCCGCGCGATCCACGTTCTGAGCCTGATCAAGAGGCCCAAAAAGATGCTCAGGCGTTTTTCCACAGCGATCAGCGTAACAGTTTTTGCGCCCCCTCGCCCCGTCTGGTGATGTGCCTGTACACATCAGGTCCGGCCCCGAAACTTACCCCTTTCGGGACGAGCTCCTGCGCCGCGATTCGCATCACGCCCAGGCGGGGCGATGCTTACGGCGCCGGCGTGGCCAGCGGCTTGCCTTTTTCCACCACGTAAACGCCGACCAGCTTGAGGGGGACGGCGCCGGTGTTGTGGGCATCGTGTTTGGCGCCGGCCGGGACTACGAAACCATCGCCGGCTTTGACCTTGCGCGTGGGCTGGCCTTCCACCAGTATTTCGCCTTCGCCTTCGAGGACGTAGCTGATCTCGTCACCGGGATGGGTGTGGCGGCCGGCGCGGGATTCGGGAGCGATCTCCACGCGCGCGATCACGGCCTCGCGGCCGGGCACCGAGACATCGGCTTTATGCACTACGGTACGTTGGACGCCGGTGTTTTGGGAGAGCAGCACGCCGGCTGAGGCGGCTGCGAGAATCAGGGCAAGGGACTGCCAGCGGATCGGTTGCATAGGGTACTCCTCGACTGAGCGTAGCATCGCATCGCGATCCGGAGGGTCGCGGCCATTATCTGCACAGAACGCGAAATCGTGATTAAATCGATTATACGTTTCGGGGACTAAAGGAGAGTTGATGCTCGCGAGATGGTTGTTGACAGCGATTCTTGCCGCTACCCTGGCCTCCGCCCAGCGCGGCGGTGGTGGCGGGATGGGCGGCGGTGGCGGGATGGGCGGCGATGGCGGCCCCGGCGGTGGCGGTACCGGCAGTGGCGGGATGTACGGCGAGGGCATGGGCAGCGGTGGCGCCCGCGTGCAGCGGCAGAGCAAGCTCGACATGATCGCCGACAAGCTCAAGTTGAATAAGGACCAGAAGGAACAGGTGCAGACTATCTTCCAAGCCGCGATGGAAGAGGCCCGGCCGGTGTCCGAACAGATCATGAAAGGGCGGGAAGTGATCGCGGGCGCGATGGTTAGCGGAAAGAGCGACGACGAGATCAGGAAAATGTTGGACGAGTATGCCGGTCTGGCGGCGCAAATGACGGCCGTCGAGACCAAGGCCTTCGGCAAGGTGTACACGCTGCTCAAACCGAACCAGCAGTCCAAGGCTCCGGCGGCATTTGAACTGATGGCCGGGATGTTTGGCGGGCAGGGGTCCGGCGGCAGAGGCCGTGTCCGGGGCGGAGACAGGAACTAACGGTGATCCCATGCTCTACAAAATAATCTTGACCGGCATTCTGGCGAGCACGTTGATGCTCGCGCAACGCGGAGGCGGTGGTGGCGGAGGGCGAGGAGGGGGCGGCGGGAACATCCCCATCATGTCCTCCGGCGGCGGCTCGCGGTTGGACCGGATCGCCGAGGCTCTCAAGCTCACCAGGGAACAGAAGAAGGATTTAAAGGCGACTCTGGATGACGCGCAGAAGGAGGCCACGCCGATCCACGACCAGTTGATGAAGGGGCGCGACGCGATCGCGGACGCGGTGGCGGCGGGCAAGAGCCAGGACGAGGTTACGCAACTGGTGGCCGCCAATTCGGTGCTGGACGCCCAGATCGCGGGCATCGAATTAAAGGCCTTTACTACGATTTTCAAGGGGCTCGACAAAGACCAGCAGACCAAGCCCGGCATGCCGATGATCTTTCAGGGCATGAAAGGGATATTCAACGGCAAGAACTGGAATTCGGCGGAAGACGGGCGGTAACGCGCCGCTGGAAACTGGCGTGCCGATGCGCCGCCTGCAATCGGCTTTATTCGTTTTGCCCGGCGTTCGGCAACACGATTTGACGTTAAATTCCAGGACGCCGCGCGGCGCGCGTCAGCGCTGGGACACAGCCGCCAGCGATAGATACGGCTTGCCGACTTCCTGAGCGTCCACCACCGCCACGGCGGCCACGTGAACGATGTCGTTCACTTCGGAACCGCGCTGCAGCACGTGCACGGGGCGCGACAGGCCGGTGAGCAGCGGGCCGATGAGCTCGGCGCCGCCGATCCGCTGCAGCAGCTTGTAGGCGATGTTGCCGGATTCCAGGTTCGGGAAGATCAGCACGTTGGCGCCGCCCTTCAGCGTGCTGAACGGATACGTCTCATCCAATATCTGCGGAACCACGGCGGTATCGGCCTGCATTTCGCCATCGATCATCAGGCTGGGCGCACGCCGGCGAACCAGGTCGACGGCTTGGCGCACCTTGTCGGAGAGCGCATGCCGGGTGCTGCCGAAGTTGGAGAACGACAACATGGCCACGCGCGGTTCCTGGTTGAAGCGGCGGGCCTTTTCGGCGGCCATGATGGCGATTTCAGCCAGGTCCTCGGCGGTGGGCTCGATGTTGACCGTGGCATCGGCCAGGAAATAGATGTCGCCCTTGGGCGTGATCAGCACATAGACGCCAGCCACCCGGCGCAGCTCCGGCCGCACTTCGATCACCTGCAACGCCGGACGGATGGTAGCGGGGTAATGCGTGGTGAGGCCGCCGATGAGGGCGTCGGCATCGTTCAGCCGCACCATCATGCAGCCGAACGTCACCGGGTTGAGGATGAGCTGTTCGGCTTCTGTGCGGGTGACGCCGCGGCGCTGGCGGAGGTGGTAGAACTCTTCGGTGTATTCGTCCAACCGGGCGAACTTTCCGGGGTCGACCATCTGCACACCGGTCAGATTGAGCCGCAGATCGGCGGCCCTGGCGCGAATGGCGGCTTCGTTGCCGAGCAGAATGGGGATGGCGATTTTCTCATCCAGCAGGATCTGGCAGGCGCGCAGGATTTTGCCCTCCTCGCCTTCGGTAAAGACGATGCGCTTGGGCTCCTTCTGGGCCTTGTTGATCATGGCGCGCATCACTTCGTTGGCCTTGCCCAGGCGGCGCTCCAGTTCCTCGCGGTACTGCTTGATGTCCACGGGCTGTTGGGCCACGCCGGTCTCCATGGCGGCCTGCGCCACGGCGGAAGCTTCCCAGATGAGCACGCGGGGGTCGAACGGTTTGGGAATGATGTACTCGCGGCCGAACTCCAGACGGTCGATGCCGTAGGCGCGCAGAACGGAATCGGGGACGTCGGCCTTGGCGAGCGCCGCCAGCGCGCGGGTGGCGGCCAGTTTCATCTCGTCATTGATGGTGGTGGCGCGGACGTCCAGCGCGCCGCGGAAGATGAATGGGAAGCCCAGAACGTTGTTCACCTGGTTGGGGAAGTCCGTGCGGCCGGTGGCGACGATGGCGTCAGGCCGGGCGGCGAGCGCGACATCGTAGTCGATTTCCGGGTCGGGATTGGCCAGCGCGAAAATGATGGGGTTGGGCGCCATGCCCTTGACCATCTCCACAGTGACAGCGCCGCCTTGGGAAAGGCCGAAGAAGACATCGGCGCCCACCAGCGCTTCGGTGAGCGAGCGGGCATGGGTCTTGGCGGCGAAACGGGCCTTGTAGGGATTCATGCCTTCGGTGCGACCTTCGAAGATCACGCCTTTGGTATCGCACATCAGGATATTCTGGTGGCGCACGCCCAGCTTGACATAATGGGCGGCGCAGGAGATGGCGGCGGCGCCGGCGCCATTGAAAACCACCTTGATCTCTTCAATGCGTTTGCCGGCGATTTCCAAGGCGTTGATGAGGCCGGCGCCGGAGATGATGGCGGTGCCGTGCTGGTCGTCGTGGAAGACCGGAATCTTCATGGTCTTGCGCAATTCTTCTTCGATGTAGAAGCACTCCGGAGCCTTGATGTCTTCCAGGTTGATGCCGCCGAAAGTGGGCTCGAGAATCTGGCAGGTGCGGATGATCTCCTCGGGGTCGGAGGTGGCAAGTTCGATATCGAAGACGTCGATATCGGCGAAGCGCTTGAACAGCACCGCCTTGCCTTCCATGACGGGCTTGCCGGCCAGCGCCCCGATATTGCCGAGCCCCAGGACGGCGCTGCCGTTGCTGATGACGCCCACCAGGTTGCCCTTGGCGGTGTATTTGTAGGCGAGCGACGCGTCGCGCTCGATTTCCAGGCAAGGGACGGCGACGCCCGGAGTATAAGCAAGGCTGAGGTCCCGCTGCGTGCGGCAGGGTTTGGTTGGGGTAACCGACAACTTACCCGCGGGAGAGGAAGAGTGGTACTCAAGGGCATCTTCGGGACGAATAATCATGAAGGCTTGCCTTTCAAGACAATTATACTCGGTAGTCTGATTCGACACGACGGGGAAACACACGCCTGTGGGGCCGGTTGCCAACTCGTGCGGCGCCCAAGCTGGAGGACGGCCAATACGCCCATATTGCGGCATTCTACGATTCCATCCACCACGGCACACCGCCGCCGGTGGATATCAGAGTCGGGGCCACCGCGGCGCTCACGGCGATTCTGGGCCCCGCACGGCCGCACCAAAGCCGAGCGGAATTGCATCTCCAACGCGAGGAGTGGCATCATTCGCGAGGCGCCCGGTCTTCGGGTAAGACCGCTCCCTGACGGTCACGGCTCCGATGCGACTTTAAGGCCGAGTCAAACAATAACAACTTGCGTCTGGCGTAAGGGGAATCGGCTTGGAGCGGGGGAATCCAAATAGGCAAGATTTCACGCCAAGCCGCAAAGTCGCCAAGAAGACTGCTCCTTGATAAGGCCACTTTGAAGTTTATCCAGTAAGCCCAAACGCTTGTTGGCTAGCCGCAGATGGGAGGCCTGCCCGAAATCCCACTTCCATGTGGACGCCGTGATACACCAGGGGAACCAGGTGCTGACGACGTCGTGAGCAGCCTGCCGGTGTTCCAGTTCGTATGCCAGGACCAATTCATAGACCGGCTCCGGCAGGCCCGGCCCAAGAGTGGTATGGACTCGATAGGCTGCAACCACAATCTGTTTAAGCCAGTGGATTCCCGGTCGCGTTGACTTCGATTATCCCTGTTAATCCCTCTTGTGAACTGAAAGGAGTTCACCATGTAAATTGCTCGTTCGTGCATGTAGCTGAACCGGAGCGAGTCGGAGCAATCCTGCTGGTGGAAACCGGGGAAGCAAACCTGTGAGCCGTAGCGCAAGGGAACCCGATTCGGCCTCGTGACGCTGATGGAGGTGGCCAGTCTGCCTAAGATGATGAAGCCTGATACCGGCGGGGAAGCAATGAGCAAGCACTCGTCGGACCTTCCGGGGTGGTTGGGGACAGCGCGCAGGAATAGATCAGCCGAGGAACCTGGGAGACCCGGCAGGGGCGGGG
>Ga0210402_10000326_pt1 | contig 54715 bp, 83 predicted proteins | sample IncBWC7MmetaG_FD_161055 | JGI IMG/M metagenome (GOLD analysis project Ga0210402, IMG submission 161055) | Forest soil microbial communities from Barre Woods Harvard Forest LTER site, Petersham, Massachusetts, United States - Inc-BW-C-7-M | ecosystem: Environmental > Terrestrial > Soil >... | reverse complement strand
AAACGCCAAACAGACAAAGAAAGACAAAAAAGAAAAAAAAAAAAAAAAAAAAAAAAAAAAAAAAAAAAAAAAAAAAAAAAAAAAAAAAAAAAAAAAAAAAAAAAAAAAAAAAACTAAACTACTAACCCCCTCCACCAGTTCGCCCCCCCCCCGAAGTGCCCCTATAGCGCAGATGTCCATACCATTCGGCCATGCCATATGACGCAACATTATAACATGGCACTCCCATAACCCATTGATATCCCTAACCTTTTTCCCATATCACAAAAGCATACCCTCATCCATATTTCATATGCCCGGACCCATGACCTTGCCACACTTCCGCCCCAATCCCATGTTAGCTTGTAGAGTTCCATGGCCTTGGATCAAGCCAGTTGCCCTAACGGGCAACTGGCTTGTCCCAAGTCCATAATCACCTTCAGGAGCCCATATGCCCATCCAACTCCTCTTATCCGACTCCCTCCAAATAACCGACGGCCCCCATGGCTTGATCCTTCACTTCAACAGTCAGGCCTTCACCCTAACCGTTGGGCGTGAAGGCTCAATAATTACCAATACATTTCTCCACATCCGATCAGGCATCAATCATGCTCGCATATGCGAGCACCTCCGCGACCACCAATCAACCACTGCCATCGCCCCAAATTGCCCATGTTGCAAAATGGAGGGCCGAGTCCTCTCAAGCTCAGGCAGAAAGACAGTTCGCTCCGATGACCTATTTCGCGCCGTCCGAGCCCACTCAACTGGCACCGTCCAAGTCCGCCACATCGCGGCCGCGGCCAGTCGGCCTTCGGCCGACGTGTCCGCAAAAGTCTACAAACCCAACCTATCCGGCGCACAACTCCGCGCTCAAGAGGCCGCTCTACTTAAACGCACAACTCCCCACTCAAACGTCACCCGCCGCGTCAAACAGCGCATAGAGGATCTCATTTAATGGCCAACTCCAAACCCTGTATCCGCTGCAATGGCACCGGCCACAAGTTCAACGGCTCTTGTTTCCGCTGCGCCGGCACCGGCCGCGACCCCCTGCAGCCGCAAGCGAAAACGCTTGCATCCGCAGAAGAGCTTCTATTCGGCGATGACGCTTCTCCTGAGAAGGATGGCTCATCCAATGGTGGCCCCGAACTCCTAAAGCTCCAATCTCGCCTCGACGCCGCCATCGCCCAGATCGGCACAAACCACATCCAAGCCATCACCGGCCTATCCCAACTCCGCACCGAAGTGGGCAAACTTTTCTCAAACGAAAAGCTTGCCCACACCAACGCCATCAGCGCCCTCGAACACAAAATCTCCAACCTCGAGGACGAACTCATCGCAGCCATCGACCGCATAGACTCCACCCGCGAAGTCTCCATCACCGTCCACACACCTCAAGGATCTTACACAGTCCCCGACGGCCACAAACACCCGCAATTCGAAACCCTCCTCCGAGCCGCCGCATCACGCCAAGCCGACGGCTACCACCCCAACTGCTGGATCGCAGGCCCCGCCGGCTCCGGCAAAACAACCGGCGGCCGCCAACTCGCGCAAGCCCTCAACCTCCCCTTCTTCTTCAACGGCGCGGTCAGCATGGAACACAAACTCATCGGCTTCCGCGACGCATCCGGCACCTACCACACAACCCCCTTCCGTTCCGGTTACACAATCCCCGCAGTCTACCAATTCGACGACGTCGACTCCTCCGAAAACTCCGCCCTCCTAGCCCTCAACGCAGCCCTCGCCAACGGCGAATGCGACTTCGCCGACCGCCTCATGCCCCGCCACCCCGACAGCATAATCCTCGCAACCGCCAACACCTGGGGCCTAGGCGCAACCGCAGACTACGTCGGGCGCGTCAAAATAGACGCAGCATTCCTCTCCCGCTTCCCCGTCAAAATACAATGGGGATATGACACGCTCTTCGAGCGTGCCATATCCGGAAACACCTCATGGTGCGAGCGTGTCCAAGCCGCCCGCGCTGCCGCAAACAAGGCTGGCCTCAAAGTCATCATCGATCCGCGCCACACCATCGCCGGCGCAGCCCTCATCCGCTCCGGCTTCACCCCCGACCAAGCCGCTCAACTCACCTACCTCGCCAACATCCCTCAAGACAAGCGTCAGCTTTTGTCCTAGCCAAAGCCTAACGGCTTTGGCGGAAGCAGGTATCCAATGACCATAGTCCGCCACACGCGCACACTTGCACCAGCAGCCGACGGCCGCGGCATATCAACGATCCCAGGACTGACCGGTCGGTCAGTCCATTACATTATCGCCCAAAGCCTCAGCGAACTAGGAGAGTTAGCTCGCATCTCCAATTTACCCAACAAACCCTCCTACGACCATTGGGACAACAATCTAGGCGTCCAAGGCGCAATCAAATATTGCTTCACCGGCGACGAGTCCGCCGTGGCCCAAAGCGACGCCCTTCTCGAATGTATGGAAGAACACATAACCATGCCTTCCACCCGCGCCATCTGGACCGATGACGTAACCGGCGCATTCCCAAACATCCCCGCCTTCATCTCAGGCCAACCCCTCAACATGCGTCAAAGAGTCAAAACCCAGATCGACTCCGCACCCCTCGCCATAATGGTCGACCTCGGCATCAGCGCAGCCATCACCGCAACCCAAGTCCGCAACCGCGGAGCCGCCATCCTCGCATTGGTCCGCGCCCTCTCAGCCCACCGCCCAATAGAACTGTGGGCCATGGATTTCGGCAGCGCCGACGATTCGTCTTCGGGCTCCTACGGAGCCCTCAGCCGAAATAAAAGCAATTGCGTATGCGTCGCCGCAAAGATCGAAACCAGCCCCCTCGACCTCTCCTCAGCATGCTACGCCCTAACCCACCCAGCCTTCGTCCGGCAAGTCCTCTTCAGCCTAGAAGAGAAATACCACGACTTCCGTGGCGGCTGGCCCTTCCGCTTGAACCGCGCCCTCACACGCCACGAAATGGAAGTCCTCATCGCCCCCATGTGGACCCACGTCGCCGAAACCCTCTGCCTTCCAGGCCTTCACGTCGCCGACGAGTCCATGACCGACCCCGAAGCCTGGCTAAAGCGCCAACTTTCCGAGCATGACCCCCTCAAATTGGAGGAGACAATCTAATGAGCTTCCGCATCAAAGCCAACATAGGCGGCCAAGAATACACTTCCGACTGGTCTCCAGGCATTTGTGAAGCCTGCCTTAAATTCGCTTCCCTAATGGAGCCAGAAACCCAACTCCTAACCGCCTTCACACTCGGCACAATGGTTGCTTCAGGCACCTACACTGACGAGTTAGACGAAATAACCATAACAATCGAAAAGCAGCTTGCAAGCTAAGGAACCCAACTAATGTCCCCCAACGAGTTCAGCGTCACCCAATTCTTCCAAAACGGCTCCTACGAAAAGGTCCGCTCCTTCGTCTCAGCCGAAGAAGCCATCAAAGCCTTCCACCACTACACTACCAACGTGGCCTCCCGCATGGGCCTCACATCCCGCGTCATCATCACAGACGGAGGCGACTCCATCGCCCTCGAATGGAGACATCGCCGCGGCATCACATTCGGCCTCGACAACCTAATGGGGAGAAGAGATCAAGCGAAGCTTGATCTCTTCTCAAAGGAGCCCACCGATGATTAATCCCTTCAAACCAATCTTCACCTTCGTCGCCGACGACGGCGAAAACATCCACATGGATGTCGAAGCCCTTCGGGACTGGTGCTTGCGCACCAGTCCCGAAGTCTTCAACATCCCCCTCAAATACGAGCTAGCAGCCACCTTCATCCCCGAGAACGTCATAACCCTCGACCGAGTCCGCGAACTCTCAAAGCGCAAAGACCTATCCCCCATCATAATGGCCAAAGATGGCACCATCACCAACGGAGCGCCCAACTGTATGCTAGTAGACGGGCACCACCGCTTCTTCCTCGCTTGCCTCCGTAAACAAACCTACATCCCCGGCCATCTCCTTGAGGAGGCAGAGTGGAAACCATTCCAGCTCCACAACCTGCCCTCCATCACCCGCGACCAACTCCGTCGCAGCCCCCTCCTAAAACGGAACTACTAGATGCCCGGCGCATTCCTCATCGGCTATCTAATAGGCCACGGCTTATGGCTAGTTGCCGCCATTCTCTACATCCTCCTCCAGGCCTACATCAGCTCGATCGAAGCCCTCGGAGCTTTCTTCTGGAGTTATCGCCAAGCCCACCCCACCACACCAGCCCGCCAGCGCCGCAATGCCATCCTCCTCTACTCCACCATCGCCCTCACCTCTCTCAGCTGTCTTATCTTCGCCCACAAATAAGGAGCTCTCTCATGGGTATCACTCAACAGCGCCTCATAGACTTAAAAGATGTCGCCCTCGATTACGAGCAGGCCCTCACCGAGCTAATGCGCCGCATCAAACTGCAGCTTGAACAAGATCCAGAGAACTTCCGCCTCCAAATCCTCTCATCCATCACTCCCCTCGACCTCCTCCGAAACCCAACCGGCCCAATCACCCTCGCCCGCGAGTCCGAAAACATACGCCTCACCCGCGCCCACAACGACCAGCGCCGCAACCTCGCCAAGCGCCGCCTTGCCGAGGCCGCACCACCCACAATTCCTAAGATAGAAGACAGTTGGTCGTTAGACCAACTGTCTTCGATCTTAGGAAAACATGAGGAGGAAAAATAAATGGAAACGGAATACAATGAAAGTCACGTAGAGCTAATCATCGGCTATCTAAAACTGAAGATTTACTCTGATAGAGTAAGAAACGAAATTCAAGAAGTTTCAGATATAGTCAAGGGTAGCCCATATCTAACCCATTTAGAGGAAATATCACGCTACCCTAAAGATTTAGACAGTCTTTTAGGCCTTGAGCTCAAAGTAGAAAAAGCAGCTCATTTAGACCCACAAATCCAGAAACTTCTGGATAAAGAAAAACGACAATGGGAGGAGGCTTATGAAAGATATAGCCTAAAACACGGTAAATATGGTGACTTTTGGACCAGAAAGTAGGAGAAGACAAGTGAATGATGCACGCCGCCGCGAAATAGAGCAAGCCATCTCCCACATCGAGGAGGCCAAATCCATCCTCGAAAGTGTCGCGCAGGAAGAGCGCGACACTTTCGAAGAAATGGACGAGAAAGCTCAAGAGTCCCCCAAAGGCATCGCCATCGACGCAGCCGCCTCTGCCCTCGAAGAATCCCTCGACGGCTGCGACTCCCTAATCAGCAAATTGAATGATGCAAAGGTTTAGTCTAGCGTCAGGCAGTGGGTCTACGACCCACTGCCTTCCGCTAGACTAATAAACAGGAGAGTAAAATGGCACACATAATCGAAGACCTCGCCCTAATCCTAGCACTCGACGAAGCTCGCAAACAGCTACAACCAAGAAACTATTGGCCAACCGACGAACCCGGCGCATCCATCTCATTCGCAGGCCGTGAGCTATCACAAGAGGATCTAGCCGACCTCGTATTCACGAAGTACAAAGACCTCTTTCTAGCCGAGGCAGCAAAAATACTAGAAAACCGCACCAAATATCCACTCATGTCTCTGAGTTAGCGTCATGGAGTGGGCCTAACGGCCCACTCCATTCCGCGAACTCAGAAGAAAAGGGCAAAAGAAGAATGAAAACATTTCCATTCGGGAGGCACAAAGACATCCCACTCTCAGAAGTCCCAGGCGACTACCTTGAATGGTATATCCGCACAACCAAATCCCAAGTCGCCGAGATCGAGGCCGAGTTAGAACGCCGTGAACTAGCCGAGCTAGCAACCGGCACATGGAAAGAAAAGCTAATCAAGGCTGGCTACCGCACCCTCATGAAAACCCACCACCCCGACTCCGGCGGCACTACCGAAGATGCCCAGCAAGTCAACGCCGCCTTCGAAGCACTTAAGAGGTTGTGGTGAGCTAAAGCTCACCACAACCTCTTAAATGCAGAAACTAGAGCAAGGAAGAAGAAAAATGACCCTATCAGCCTCCCAAACCACTCTACGCCTCGACATCTTACGGGAGGCAATCGACCAGTATAAGGCGATCAATAAAGCCAACCAAGTCAACTCACTTGAAAGCACGCTCGCAGTCCTCAAAATAATGGAATGCGAGCTAATGATCCGCGAACTAATGAAGGAAGAAGAAAAATGACCTACCAGCGCAGACGCTTCAAAAAAGAACCAAAACCCCTAGTCCTCGGCTCCACAATCCTAACTCCCATCCTACGCAGACGCCGCCTCCCCTTCGGCGAATGTCTCTCCTGCGACAGGGATGGCCAACAGGGACCATCCCATGACCCCTCCCCCCGCTGCGAATCCGGCTCCCGCCCACACTGCACCTGCGATACCTGCTTTTGATTTTCGCTTCGCTCAAATCAAAAGCAGTAAAAACACTGGAGATCTAAACCAATGAAAACAACCATCTTCGCTGGATTGGGATTGGCGCTTTGCGCCAACCCAGCTCAGGCCACCTGTCACCACTACTCCACATGGAATTACCCCTGGGCTCAGTCATGTGCAGTCGATCTACGACCGACTGCACATTCCGAGCCCAGCAACTGGTACGTGGAGATAAAGCCAGAAACCATAGTCGAGCCCGGCCCAACAGAGTCCGACAAGCGTACAACAGACCAAATTAAAGAGTTTGTCCAGCATAACATAGCCCTATCCCTCCACCATGACGAGCTGGATGAGGAGCTGAAGCTCCTCATCCAAAAAGAGCTGACAACCAGTGAGCTGAAAGGAAAGTAAAATGGCCATCTCCACCCTCACCTATCACCAGATCGAGCGCATCGAAATAGACTTCGAGCCCGACGCCTCCGACCCCGTTTTCTCCCGGCTCAAGCTCCGCATCTACTCTCGCGGCGCTCAACAGCCTGACAAAATATCCATCTTCCCCTGTAGCGCTCACTCGGCAGACCACCTGCACAACATCTTTCTCGCCTGCCAGCTAATGCTTGATCCCCCAGCATTACCAGATGAGGAGTCAGCGTGAACGGATACGAAATAGGCACAATGGCCAAGAGCCTCCACTCCTCCTACGAGTTCTACTTTGGCAAGCGTTGCAAGCGTGGGGAGCAAGTCCCCACGCTTGCAAAACAGGAGACCAAACCCATGCCTCACCCAACTCCATTTCGCGCATTCCACAACGCCCTGCGCATCCTCCGCGCCCTCGACTTCCACGAAGTGTATTTTCTCACTGATGCCGAGTGGGAAAAGTTCCGTGACAACCCCTACGACTTCTTTATAACTACATCTGACTCCAACGCCCTGCAGATCTGGCGGGCCTTGCAGGCCCGCCAGCCTGCAGATTTAAAAGAACCCTCAACTCCAGAAAGTAAAGAGAATGGCTGATCATCCCATCATGGAATGCATTGAGCGCGCCGCACCTCTGATCGAGTCGGGCGCAACCATTCACCAGAAATTCACCTGCTTGGCATGCGGTTCCCGGCAAACCATGGCAGAAGCCAACAAATTCTTCACTCGCGGCAAATGCGAAGAGTGCGGCCATATAACCAACATCGAGGCCCAAGGCTGCAACTATTTGGTCATGTGGGGCAAGAAGACTCGTCCGGAGGACGAGTCTCCAAAACACTAGTATGAGTTTGCGAGGCAAGCTCGCAAACTCATAAAGGAATATTCAATCAATGGAGAGAAACCAATGACCATCGGCCCAGGCAAGTATGACGCAGAAGCCACCCACGTAATGAACTCCACCCACGCCTCCGGCGTCATCGTCATAGTCATCGGTGGCGACAGAGGCGAAGGCTTCTCCATTCAAGCCACTCTCGAAGTAAGTCTAGCACTACCCAAAATGCTTCGCATGATAGCAGACCAGCTCGACCCTGATATTTCATCCTTGCAAAGCAAGAATGAAATATCAGAATGTAAGGATGAAAGAGCATGAACTTTCACGACCCAACGCGCACCCGCCTAGGCAACTGGCGTCCCTGCTGGCTCAACTCCTGCATCGCGCTCCCTCCTCTCCAGCTGGAGCCCCACGAGACAGACCAGTCTCTCATCCATCTAACTATATGCCACGGCAGCCGCGGCATCTGGCTGGAGAAAGACATCCCAAAAACAGAGCTGCACAAAATATTACATTTCTGGGAAGTGGACCCAGAAGGCACCTTTATGCAGCTCTTCGGCCTCAACGATTGGCCCCATGAGCACATGAAGCTTGTCCAATCGAAGATTGGACAAGCTTCAGAGCGAGTGCAGCTCCGAGTCCCCATTAACATTGAAGATCTAATATGAAAAGTTTGGAGAATCTAATATGAGACTACACAGCATGCTCGACTCAATCAACCTATTCGTCCACAACGCCCTCATAGGCAGCTCTCGCGAACTACCTCCAATGTTCGACCTCCGCGACGCAGAAAACAACTCCACCATCGTGGTCACTCCCTTCATCGGCGAAACCGACGAAGAAGTAAACAGAAACAAAGATTTCACCGCCTTCCTCGTCCGCAAAAAGATCATCGAACACAAAATCACCCATTACCTATACTTGTCTGAAGGGTGGGCAATCATCAGAAACCGGGACCAATACAAACCAGGCATCTCCACCACTCCATCCAACTCAGCCGACCGCATAGAAGTCGTCATCTCTTTTGCCACTGACGGCGCCACCTACCTCTCCAGCAGCTGGGAGATCAAACGGAACGGCCCGGTCTGCATAGCCCTAATCCCCCGCGAAATCAAATTGGAGCGTCCACCAGACACACACAAAGGCCGCTTCGACAACCTGCTTAGGACGGATGACAAGCATCCGTCCTAAGCAGGAAACAACAAATCAGGGAGCAAATTAAATGGCTGGCTTCACATACAAATCCTACTCCTTCGTAGACAAAGACCCGATGATCGACCAGGTACGAACAATCATCCTAGACAGCCACGACACCTACAAGGCCATCGCAGAAGCAAGCGGCGTCACCGAAAACACCATCCGCAACTGGCTAGACGGCGCAACACGCAAACCCCAGGCGGCCACCTTTAACGCTGTACTCCGAGCCCTCGGCTACAAACTAACCATTCGCCTCCTGGCCGAGGCCGAAACAGTCGCATCAACTGTCTCACCTCGCGTACAAGCACGCGAGGTTCGACATATCGTCCAAATGGCCCGCTACAGAAAAGGAGCCCACAAATGAAACTGAAAGTCGCCTTCACCATCGACTCCAAAACCCTCTTCCAGATCCTCGCCAAAGCCCTTCCTCTCGAAGACCTCCACGTCGAAGAGCAACTGCATCAAGCAGAGCTTGATGCAGTTGCTAAACAGCTTGCGCATAAACCAGATAAAGTAAGCTTCAGAAAGAGAAAAGCCTATAAGAGAACGGTACCCACCATCCCCTTCAATCCAGATAAGGGAATAAACAAAATCATCCTCAGCCTCCTAGCAAAAGGCCCGCACCGCGCCATCGAGATGCGTCCCTCCCTAAAAGAAGGTGGCTACTCCCCCAGCTCGGTCAGCTCCCGCCTCCAAGAGCTACTCACCCATGGCATGGTCACCAAACACGGCGATGGGTTATGGAGTTTGGCCGAGCAAAGCTCGGCCAAACTCCAGGAGGACAAACTCCATGCCTAAAGAGTCAGGCCGAGCAGAAAGGACACGCATGAGACTCCCCGAAATTCTATGGCGGCTCGAAACCGCCTTCGAAACAATGGCCCCCATCCGCGGCCACCTCGAAAACGACACGCAGGAAGACACTGCATTCGTAATGGGCAACGCACTCGGCGTCCTCGCCGACGCCATCAGCAAAGTCAAGCGCGACATGAAAGCAAACAAGGAGGCGGCCGATGAGTGAGCAGTCATTGGACCCCGATCAAGCTCTGCTTGATCGTGGGTCCGCGCACATGTACATCTGCAGAGCCGGAGTAATGTGGCGCATCGAGCAAATCTTCAACAGCATCTATTTTAACGTCTATGCATGTGACCCAGAGGGTCACATACATGAATACACTATCATATGCCCTCCACACAAGCAGCATGAGCTGGCCTGTTCTCATGGCCCACCCAATGGTGGGCCACAAACTGAACAAGGACAAAGTTAACGCCTTGTCCAGTTTTACATGTCAAACGGTACATTACCAAAAGTTAATGTATGGACCCCTTGACATGACCCACCCAATATGTCAAAATTAAGGCAGATGACACCAGTCATCTTCAGAGGAACTCTATAATGAAAAGACTCCTACTCATAAGCCTTTTAGCCACTACTGGACTAGCAAACGCGGGACTTGCTCCCGCGTTTGCTGCGACGGTAACGGTCGATAACGTCGGCCCAATCCTAAACCAGTCGGACTCACTTCCGGCTGAGTCAACACCTGGACGAGGCGTCACCTTCGCCCAGTTCTTCGAATTCTCTCTGCCCACCACAGAACTCGTCACTGTCTCGATGTCCGACAGCGGCATCGGCAACTTGGCAGTCGTTGACGGCTTCCTGTCGATCAACAACCATACCTCAACAGGGCCTGCACCACTCTTCATCCCAGCCGGCTCCCTGATTGAAAGCTCGCCCATCAACAATGTCGTTGGCGGCCAAGAAGCCACAGTCGCTCCCGACATCCTCCGCGCCGGAAACTATTTTGCCGAGATCAACGGCACCAGCGGTTCATCTCGCATCAGACTAGCCATCGACGGCACCGCAACCGCTATCCAGGCGACAATTCCGGAACCATCAACATGGGCAATGCTCCTCACCGGCTTTGGCTTAATAAGTCTTGCCGCCTTCTATCGACGCCGTTCCGCAGCTGGTCAACGCTCGATTTTCTGAGCATCGGCCTCGTCGCACTCCTTCTTGCCTTGTTTGCGCTCCACATCCTCCAGAGTGGGTTAGCCTACGACATCCTATACGTCCCAGGTGCCACCTTCATTCTCATCGGATTAGGGCGTGTGGTTTGGGAGATCTAAAGATCTCCCAAACCACAAGAGATAGGAGCCTGTCCTCCCGGTCGGGCTCCTTAGCCGCAGCTGTAGTCCCCCGCTGCAAAGCTGCGACGGCAGGCTGTCGGGACAAGCCCGACAGCCTGCTCAAAAAAGGAATAGAAGATGCGTAGAGTGATCCGCCCCCAGTCCCGTCGTCACTTATGGCTCTACGACGAAGACTGGGATTACGTCTCCTCCCATGTAGCAGCTCGCACTCGCCTCCCTCCCGGCTCCTGGGTGCGCGAAATGCTCCACCGCGTAGTTCTCCAGCTCCGTGAAGAGCGCTACCTGACCCAAGAGGCCGGCGAGAAGCTTTTAGATCATTTAGAGGCTCAAGGGGACAAGCCCCTTGAGCCTCTAAAAACAGAAAGAAATTACAATGGCTGACGAGCTCCCTCAATCCAATCTATTAACCACCGCAGACCCCGAATGGTCTATGGCCGAACTCTTCAACCGCGAGCCCCTCGCCCTCTACCAACAGCACCCCGAACAATTCAAGCGCCTCATCCTAGAGCTTCGAGCCCAAGCGGAACGCAACCGCGCAGCTGAGGAAGCTGGACGGAGAGTCCCTCGGCCATCAAAGATGGCCGAGGTCCTCCCCGTGAAAACTTTATTAACCGCAGAAGAACTGCTTTTTGGGGACGACAAATGACGTTTGACGAAGACAAGCTTCGTCAAACTTCAGGAGCGCTTGCACCGAACCGCCACCACCGAGGCTGGCCTCAGATAGAGCTTCTCACCTTCATAGTAGAGACTGACCAGTCTTGGCGTTTCTGCATTGAACCAATGGGATACCGTGACGCAATCTGGGAGCGTGGCGGATACTTAGAACTAATCCAATGGAAAAGGATTGAGCTAAAGCTCAATCCTTTGAAGGAGTAATAAAATGAAAGCCCATCTACTCATCACCACAATCCTACTCACCTCCCCAGCAATCGGACAAACCACCCTGCACTTCACCTCGGGTGGCAACCTCGTGAATGGCGAATACGCCCCCGGACCAGTCGGCTTCAATCTGGCCGACGTAAACAGCGTCTCCAACCTCAACCGCCTCCCCGAAAAAGTCCTGGGCCTAATCTACGTATCCAGCTCAATTGGCTGTGGAGGTGACACCTCAGCGTTCCGCGCCTTCATCGACCCTTTCCGGGACAATGCAAAGCTCTGGGGCTTCTATCTAATAGACGAGCCCTACATAAAAGGCTATGGCGGCAAGCCACCCTGCCCACCCGGCAACCTCCTCGCAGAGACACGTTACATCAAATCAATCATCCCCACCGCCAAAACATATATCAAAATGGGCAACAGTGATGGGCAGAAAAATCCTAATTACGATGATTATTACCCTGGCAACACTGGCATTGATGCGTTTGGCGTTGGCTCGTATATGTGCCGCTCAGACTTCGTCGGCCACCCCGGCATGGAGGACGGATGTGACTGGAGTATGGTGGACCGCTACGTCGACGCCGCGGAAAAACACATCCCCACCGCCAACCTAGTCCCAACCTACCAAGCATTTGCCGGTTGGCGCACCGAAGCTACTGGCGGCGTATTCCTGATGCCCACCGTAGCGCAGACCCAGAAAATCCTCGAAACATGGCACAAACGCCTCCCCACTCCAATGATGGAATATGCCTACGCTTGGTCTTGCCAAGAACAATCCACCGACTGCCTATCTCGTGACACAGCAATGCAGCAGGTTTACCATGACTGGTTTGCCAACCGAAGCATCGTACCAGAGCCCGAGCCCGAGCCACCCTACCCCGAAGGCCCAGAGACCTGTGTCCCATGCTGCAGGTGAGTCTGAATGGGCTAAAGCCCATTCAGACCCACCAAGCTTTTTTGAGGCTGAAAATGGTGGAGAGTGAAGAGTTGACCAAACAGTTTGCTAAGACGCTGCGCACACCTATCAGCGTCCATGTTGAAAAGCACGGCCTGACCATCGTGGGAAACGATATCCTAATCGCCCACGATCCATACACTGGCAGGATCGTAATCACGTTCGAAGTCTTCAAGTCTCCTCAAACAAAGCTTGAGGAGACTTGAGATGGAGCCGCGTGAATTTATCTGCGAAGACTGCAAATCGCACGTCTTCTCCTATAATGGCGATCCTGAAGCCACCCTCTGCCACATGTGCAGCTATATCCGCAAAATGAAACTAACTCTCGATCGAGAAGCGGTGCTTCGCAAAGTCCTAGACTGCGAAATAATAGGTTCTTGCGAGACAAGCTCGCAAGAACCTATGAAGGAGGAACCACCTAGTGAATAATCAAGAAACTGCCTCTGTTGAAGGTTTGCGCAAGCAAACCTTCAACTGGGAAAATAATAAAAGCTTCTCACAGAAGCTACCACGCTTCCAGACCGCCATCGACTCCACGTCTCTGGGCGCGTTCAAGCAATGCCCCCGCTACTACTACTATACAATCATCTGCGGCTACACCAAAGTCGGCGTCCAGATAAACTTGGATTTCGGCTCCGCCGCCCACCACGTCTCCGAACACTATCAGCGCGCTCGATCTCAAGGGATCGAGCACGAAGAAGCCCTAGAAGCCACAATTGTGAAGGCTTTGGCTGGCACATGGGACTACAAAGCTAATCGTCCAGCATTTGACGATGCGCAGAAGAACCGAGTCTCACTTATCCGGTTCGCTGTCGAGTACTTAGATCATTACGAGAAGCAGGGCTCCCCCCTAAAGACATTACAGCTGGATAATGGCAAACCCGCTGTGGAGTTGACATTCCTGTTTGATGCTGGCTTCCGCTCCTTGACCAACGAACAGATCCTCCTCTGCGGACACATAGACCGGCTCGTCCAGCTCAACGAAGACATTTACATAGCCGACCTCAAAACAACCTACGAGCAGATCGGATCAAAGTATGCAGAGCGCTTCACTCCAGACAACCAATTCACTCTCTACACCCTCGCCGGTCGAATAGCCCTCGGTGTTCCCGCTAGAGGCGTCCTCCTGGATGCCGCCCAGATCGGCGTCAACTTTGTCCGCTTCCAGCGCTTTCCCGTCTACCGCCCCCAACCAGTTCTGGATGAGTGGCTCCAAGCCCTCCCCTGGTGGGTGTCGTTGATGGAACACTGCGCTTCGGAGGCAGCTTCAGCTGCCTCCCCCGAAACCGCTTACCCGCAAAATGATAAGGCGTGTGGGCTGTATGGTGGATGCCAGTTTCGCGAAATATGTGGGCGCAGCCCATTAGCTCGCAAGCCGATCATGGACGCCACTTTTCAGATCAGACGCTGGGACCCAGCCGGGGAGCCGAGATGAAAAACAAGTTTAACAAGCAGTCCATAGACATTCATCCGCTTATTGTTTCTCCTGCACAAGCCTGCGTTATGCTAAGTATTGGGCTGACGCAATGTTACATGTTAATGAATACTGGTAAACTTGAAAGCTTTAAGGATGGCGGGTCTCGAAAAATTCCAGTCAAATCTATTGAAGCTTACGTTGAGAGCCGTCTTCGTAATAAAGAAGTCACCCCTGTTAGACGGCCTACTCCGACTACTGATTTTGAAGATATTAACAACGAAGACGACCCCATCGAAGAGATTACACGCCTCCAAACCATAATCCAGCAGGAAAAGGAACATTAATGAAAATGCCCTATGGTATTTATGACACTCGTCAATGTGCGCTGATCCACATTGGTCTCTATGAGAACGTTCCAGAATGCTGGAAAATCTTCCTTGGATGGCCAACCCACGAAGAGATCAAAGACGCCCAGTTTCACGGCCTCCACTGTATCCCCATCACCTGCCATTACAAATTACCAGAAGAAGAGAGCAAGGGAATATCCAAATGAACGATCAGCCTCAAGCGAAGCTTGAGTCTGAGCAAACTGCTCAGACTCAAAAAGAAGACCTCTTTGGGAATAAGCAAGCGCCGCTTGCTTATTCCCCGGTCAAAATCCTAATGCTGGGTGACCCCGGCTCTGGCAAGACGGGGAGCCTCGCCTCCCTCGTGAAGGCGGGATACAATGTCCGCATCATGGACTTCGACAATGGCACCGAAATCCTTCGCAACCTCCTCACCAAAGAGGAGTACGCCACCACTTCAATAATTCCTCTCCAAGACCGGCGTATCGCTAAGAAAGTGCCAGTCTACGAAGGCAAAGATGTAAGAGGTTACAAAGTCAGTGCTATCCCTGTCAATGCAGCGGCATGGCAGAAGGCCGTCGACCTCATCTGCACGGACTGGAAAGATCCCGTCACCCAAAAGTCATTCGGCTCAGTCTATACGTGGACGTCGCAAGATGTCCTCGTCTTCGACTCCCTTACTCACGCATGGCGCACCGCCCTCAACTTTATTCTTGCAATCAACAACCGCCTGGGTCAGAACCCCACTCAACCAGAGTGGGGCACTGTGCAAGGGATGATCATCGACGTCCTCTCCACTTTCTTCGACGCCTCTATCAAGTGTAACGTCGTCTGCTGTGCCCACATCGCCTACGATACCGACCAGAACGAGATCCTTCACGGTCTCCCAGCTGGTCCAGGTAGAGCCCTTAACCGGGAGATCGGCACCTACTTCAACCACACAATCCGAGCAGCTACAATCGGCAACCGCCACTCCATCGTCACCCAATCGGACGGTGTCGTCGAGCTAAAGAGTGCGGCTCCCGGCAAAATTAAACAAACATATCCGATCGAGACCGGATTAGCCGACTACTTCGCAGCCGTAAGGAGTGTTATTCAATGAGGCTTCAAGACACCATAACAATCGCCGAGTTCGGTCCCTACCATATCGATGCGGTCTATGACTATCGCATCGAAGTGCCCTACACGCGCAAGCACGACTCACCAGACGTTAAAGACATTCACATTGACAAAATCGAGCTTAAAATTCGAGAAACCACTTTAAGCCGAGGAACCGCTTTGAGTCGGAATATCGTTTATCGTACAATCACCCTCCTAGACATTCCACCGTGGCTCTGGGAACTCCTTAATAGCCCAGGAATGATCAGAGAGCTGGGACCACTACAACCTGACGAACCAATCTCCGAGCTTCCAGTCCGTGAGCTTTAGAAGCAGAAATGCAGAAGAAATATGTGAATTCATTCCCAGAGGAAAAAATTTGGGGATGAAAAAGTTTTCGGAAGACAAGCTTCCGAAAACTTTATAAAGCCGGGCAGATGCCCAAAAAACCAAGGAGCAATAAGTAATGGCAAATTTAGCAGAATTAATGAAAGGCCGAGTGGAGGATTTAGTGAAGGGGCCACCCACAATCCCCATCGGAGACTATCCGGCAGTCATCTCCAAATTCGAGCTGACGGCGGCTCGGAATGCGGAGCAGACACCCATTCTCCGCATCCATGCCCGGCTCCTCGGATGGCCAGCTGATGACTCCATCGACGAGGCCCAAAAGGGGGTGATCGAGAACATCACCCAACGCTCAGTCTGGTGCGACTACTGGATGCCACTCGACTACAAATATGGCCGCCTATGCCAGCAGTGCGGGATCACAGGCGAGATCACCGAGCAGACTAACTATGAGCTGGTCGGCAAAGAAGTCCTCGCCGCCGTGAAACACCAGATCTCCAAGAAGACTGGTGAGACATGGGCCGTCGCCCAGCAATTAATCGGCACTGCGTAGTCTCACGCAAGCGTGAGACTACGCAAGGACTGTGGGAGGGCTACAGTCCTTGACCAGCCGAGTAAATCTCGGCTGGTCTAAATCTGGGGACTTCTTATGCTTAAAGCTACTGCACGGATAAATGGCCGTAACACTCTCATATTGGGGCTGGCCTTTAATAACCTCGACAAGTTCCGCGCCGAGCCAGGCGACACATTTATAAAAGTTGATGGCAAAGAACTGAATTTGCCAATTGACGTAATGATATTCTCCGGCGAAACAGAAGCCCATCTGGCCGAGATGGTACAGGACAATGTTGGCCCCTGGACCAAAGTCCACATAGATCCCAAACTCAAGAGCTGAACATGCCACAGTACAAGTCTAACGTAGCGGACTACGACCTGCTCTACGTAACGCAGACAAAGAAAGCGATAGGCGTCAGACGGTCTGAAGAGAGCGAAGTAATTTGGCTGCCTAAATCCGAAGTAGATTTTGAAGACAAAGAATACAAACGCAACTCAGTGGTATCAGTCACTATTCCAGACTGGTTAGCTGAGAAGCACGACCTAGCATAAAATCGAGCTTTGCTCGATTTTATGCTGAAAGGATCTGATAATGCCTGACATTGCCCTCTCTCTCATCTGGGTCAAACGAGACTCGCGCCAACGCCGCAAATTAGAGCCGGACCCCGCACTCCAGGCCAGTATCAAGCGAGTGGGCCTTATCAACCCCATCATCATCACCAAAGACTACCAGCTGATTGCTGGGGAGCGTAGGTGGGAGGCATGTAAAGCTCTCCAGATGCCAGTCGTCCCAATCAGGTGGGTCGAGGAGCTAAACACCGACGAGCTAAAAGTAATTGAGCTTGAAGAGAACATAAAGCGCAAAGACCTCTCATGGCAAGACTCCACACGAGCAGTCGCCGAACTTCATCACCTCTATGGGAAGAACGATCCCGAATGGAACCAGCGAAAGACTGCTGACGCACTCTCTCTCGACCCAGGCCACGTCTCCAACACCTTGCTCGTCGCCACCCACCTCAAAGATCCGCGAGTTGCAAAGGCCACCTCCGTCAACGAGGCCCGCAATCTAATCAGACGTCGAAAAGAGCGAGAAGACGAAGTCGAGATAAACGACATGGCTGTGTTTGCCCGATCTATGATCGGGCAAACACATGGCGAGCCGTCCCCTCTGTTGAAAGGAATAGTAACTCCCCAAACCAAACCAGTCAGTATTCAGGACTCAGCCGAGCCTGTCTCGGCTGAGTCCTCGACTGACTCCTGGACAAGGATGGCTGTAGAGCGCACCATTCTTCAGGAGAACTTCCTGGAGTGGGCACCAAACTATTCAGGTATGACCTTCAACCTGATCCATTGCGACTTCCCTTATGGAGCGAACGTCTTCGATGGGGCAGGCCAATTCAAGCCAGAAGATCAAGAAGGCGCCTATTCAGACGAGTCAGCCGACTACTGGACGCTCACACAGTGTTTAGCCAAAAATCTAAATCATCTTCTATCCCCTCTCGGCCACTTAATGTTCTGGCTCAGTCCCAAACCAACTTTAATGCAGAGAACCATTCGCCTCTTCGAGGAGATATCCGACTCCCTAGAGTTCTATCCCTACCCACTCATTTGGCACAAATCAGACAACTCCGGCATCGTTGGCGACAGCCAGAGATGGCCCCGTCACACATATGAAGCAGCCCTTCTCGCCTACCGAGGACGCAGACCCCTCGTTCGCACAGTAGCAGACTCTTATTCGGGTCCAGGCGACCGCAAACTGCATCCCTCATGCAAGCCGGAGCCTATGCTTCGCCACTTCTTCGGTGCCCTCGTCGACGGAAATACTCGCTTCCTAGACCCCACTTGCGGAGCAGCTTCCTCCATTAGAGCTGCCGAAAGTCTGGGCGCGTTGCCCAAAAATGTCCTCGGTCTGGAGATTGAGGAGCGCTTCGTCTCCGTCGGAAGAGAGTCGCTCCTCAGCTTCCGCGTGATGAGTCAGCACCACGCTTTGCGTGGTGCTGACTCATGACTCGGCCACCATTCGCTGGATGGGCAGGCTCTCGCCAACCACGACTCGTCGTGGTTGGCGAGGCGTGGGGTGAGTCCGAAGAGCAGTCAGGTGGCATCCCCTTCTGCGGAATAGCAGGGGCCGAGCTTACCCGCATCCTCTTGGAGACCATTCCGCTCAATAAGTACACGACTGATCTCCGCTATGCGCTGGCGCGAAGCGGATGGCATCAGATGCGTAATGTATGGGCCAAAGAAGCAGGGATCGGCCTTACCAATGTAGCTGCTCTGCGGCCGCCAAACAATGACTTCGACTTCCTCCTATGCTCTAAGAAGGAGCTTCCAGATGACTATCCTCCACTTCCCCCGCTCGGCCGGGGCAAACTCGCTTACCTCAACTCGAAATATCTCGGTGAGCTTGATCGTCTCAGAAGCGAACTCGAACAAGCCAGACCGACATGCATCGTTGCGGCTGGAGCCATCGCAACATGGGCCCTCCTTGGAAGAAGTGACATTAGCAATGTACGCGGAACTGCGACAATGGGCTCGCAAGGAGGGGTTGCTCCCGGAGTAAAAGTCCTCCCCACCTATCACCCCTCCGCCGTCTTACCCGGACGTGGCAGGAGAGAGTGGCGTATTATCTGCATGGCCGACTTCTTAAAGGCCGTCAGAGAGTCATCTAGCCCCACTCTCAGCAGGCCTTTTAGAGAAGCCCTTATCAACCCGACCATCACAGAAATCTCCTATTGGTCATGGAAAGCAGCCACTAAACCGGGCTTTCTTGCCGTAGACTGCGAGACTGCTGGCCCGCTTATTACATGCATAAGCTTCGCTGACAGTCCTCAAGACTCCATCACAATCCCGTTCCGCTCCAAAGATGGCACCCGCAACTACTGGCCTACACCTGAAGACGAGCTAACCGCATGGTACGTTGTCCGCAACCTCCTAGAGTGTGGTCGTCCTCTTCTATTCCAGAACGGTATGTATGACATGCAGTATTTCATTCGCATGGGTTTCAACTGCAAGTATGCTCGCCACGACACCATGCTCCTACACCACTCACTTTACCCGGAAGTGCAGAAGAGTTTGGGATTTCTTGGCTCCATCTACACCAACGAGTCCAGCTGGAAACTGCTGAGCAGGCATCGCGCAACCAAAATCAAGGGAGAAAAGCTAGATGAATGATCACCCAACACCTGGAGATGGCTACTGGTATATGGCTGGTCCATATTCTGACTCCATAGAAGAGCGATATAAGCAGCATTTAGATGCAGCTGCCATCTTAACACGAACCAAACTAACTATATATTCCCCAATAATCCACTATCATGCATTGGCCCAGATATATAGTATGCCAACCGACGCAGCATTCTGGAGCGAGCATAACCGCAACATGCTCCTCTCATCCAAAGGAGTAATCCTCCTATGCCTTGTAAATTGGGCTGACTCAAAAGGAGTTAGAGGCGAGCTTAATTTAAGCAAAGAAAAGAGCATCCCTGTTTGGGCACTCGATCCTCCATCCTATCAGGGAACGGAAGTAGATCTCATCTGGACTAGAATACTTTGAGAGATATATTCCGGTACGATAACGTAATCCTACTCCTAATTTTATTCACTGAACTTGTCAACTCCTATCATCACTGGTAACACATGTTAATCCAGACAGCCACCATAGAGCCCGGCTCTCTAAACACAGAAGAGCAACATCAGGCCTACTGCGCCATGGACTCTATGCTCACCCTAGAGATCCTAGAGAACATTAACAAGGAGCATCCGGGAGGAGCAGAGCCCATCTACTCCTTTGAGCGGGCACTTCAAGCCCCCCTCCTGGAGATGGCGCTCCACGGCTTCCTTATCGATGGCCTTGACAGGCACCGCATGGAGCTAGCAGTCAAGAAGAAGGTGCAAGAGTCTCGCATGGTGCTAGATGAGCTAGCCCAACCAATCTGGGGCAAGAGTCTCAACCCCCGCTCCCATACCCAGCTGTCCGAGTTCTTTTATAAGACAATGAAGATCCCAGAAATCTGGCTCTCCTTTAAGGGGGAAAGAAAGCTATCAGTTAATCGAGAGGCGCTAGAGAAGATAGACGAGTACATGTATGCTCGTCCACTAGTCTCCCTTATCCTCTCATGCAGAGACTTATACAAACAACTAGACGTCTTGACGGAGGAGATAGACGAGGATGGACGACACCGAACTAGTTACAACATTGGCGGAACTGAGACAGGTCGTCTTAGCTCTTCAACGTCAGTACTCGGAACGGGAGGAAATGCTCAAAACATTGCACCTGAGCTTAGGAGAGTCTTCATATCGGATTCTGGCTGGAAACTCTGCTCCATCGACCTGGAGCAAGTGGAGGCTCGTGACGTTGGCTTTATTTGTGGGTCTCTTTTTGGGGATTGGTCTCTCCTGGACTCTTGCGAGTCGGGAGATTTCCACACCAACAATTGCAGACTTATATGGCCAGATCAGCCTTGGCCAGCCGATCCCGCTGGTTGCCGCCAGCTGGCTGAACGCGTCCCCATCTACCGGGACTGGACAATGCGCGACTTGGCCAAGCGAGGGGGCCACCTCACCAACTACAACGGCACTGCATGGACAATGAGCCGTGTCCTGAAACTTCCCATGAAAGTCTGTGTGGAGTTCCAAGCGCGCTACTGTAGGGGCTCCACCAATAGCGGCATCCGTCCAGCTTACCCCTCTCTGAGACAATATTGGAACTGGATTGCTGATCGTCTTCAGACTGTCGGCTCCATAACAACCCCATTCGGAAGACAAAGACATTTCTTCGGCGACCAAAGGAGCGATGCCACATTGAGGGAGGCTATTGCGTTCGTTCCCCAATCAATGACAGCTGATAGAACTAATCTGTGGCTCTGGAAGATATGGGCAACCCTTAAAGACCGCATCCAGCTGCTAGCGCAGACACACGACTCTATCACCTTCCAAGTACGTGAGGAAGATGACATTGATGAAATCATTACTACAGTCTTAGAATTATTAAATACAATTAAACTCATTGATCCGAAGAGTCAACGAACTTATATCGCTCCGGGTGCTGCCAAGGTCGGTTGGAATTGGGCATCTGAGTCAGAGAACAATCCGGCTGGACTACTCAAGTGGAGGAGGGGAACACAAGACAAGCGCTCCAGACCTTCAGGTCTGGAGCGCTTGAAGGGAGGGTGAAGTGTCGTGCTACCTGGGGACCTGGTCGATCAGTTCATGCTATATACTGAAGGTATGCGCTCAAGTAAACTCTATCGGGAGTGGTGTGCCATTACAATGATTGGTGGCGCTATGGAGCGTCGCATCAAGACAGTCATAGGTCCCTACACAAACTATGCTAACCTCTATGTAATGCTAGTTGGCCAGCCGGGTAGTGGGAAGGGTTTGATTGACCTTGTTGGCAATATATGGGCAGCAACGAAAGGTGAGTTTGGTGTAGAGCCTGCTTTCCACTGCGGAGCCAACGACTACACAAAGGCCGCTCTCATTGATGATCTCCGCAACGCCAGCCGGACGACTAGCGCGGCCAACTTTACATACCACAACCTTCTCCTTGCCATCGAAGAGTTCTCAAATACTTTTCCAGTCTATGATCCTGCCATCCTCTCTTTCCTGACCACTATATGGAATGGGCCGCGCGAGTATAGAGAGAGTCGGCGTAAATATAAAGATGGAAAGCCCCTAGTCATTGAAGCACCACTAATCACAGCTCTTATTGGGTATCAGCCTGATACGATGCATAAGAACTTGATGAGGGATGCAAATGAGCAAGGACTTCTTCGTCGTACCGTCCTCGTATGGAATGAGTTTCCCAACATGACTGATCTGCTCGAAGCCGCCCCTCTAGACTCAGCTCTCGAAATGGAGATGTGCTCCCGCCTGAGGGACATCAGTCTGATTTATGATACGATGCAAATGGACAGGGATGCCATAGAGTTCATTCGAGATTGGGAGCAGAATGGAGGGCAGCCACGTCCACTGCATGAGGATCTGAGAAATTATTTGAATTCGAGAACGCAGTTGGTGATCAAGCTGTCTATGATCGCCTCCATGAGTGAGGATACAAGTTTGCAAGTTCACCTGCATCATGTGAGGCGTGCAATGAGTTGGCTCCTCAAAGCTGAGGAGGTGATGCCCAAAGTCTTTGACAGCATGAAAGGAGAGTCAGAAGGCCGCCTGATAAGAAAATATCACCACGCCTTACTTATCCAAATGAGTACTGGTCGTCCCATTACAAATGCCTTTATCTATGGCTGGTTTGATGATAAGACGAAGCCGCAAAACGCACAATACGTAATCAATAACTTGGTTGCAAGAGGCATCTTAATTCAGAATCCTGATAGAACATGGCGTGTCACCGGGAAAACCCTAACAGATTATGATTAACTACTTGTTCTCTCCTACGCCCCAGCCAAGCACATCAGGACGCGTCCCAGCAGTGGTGGTTCCTGCTTGAAGCAAATTCTTTCTGGCTTGCGGATTATGTATCATCTCATGAGCGCCCTTGGCAGTGACGTAACTGCCAGCCATAGTTGCAAGATCCACTGCGCGCTCTCCCCAATTTGGAAGCTGCGATGCAAGTTCTTGAGGCAGCAGATGATGTCCGGCTGTGAGGCCACCAAGCCCTGCAAGTACACGACCCCAAGGAATGTTCTCCCAAGACATAGGCTTGGCAGTATGTACATCTTTCATTTTTGCTTGCGCCTCTTGCAGCGCTGCTTTCCTAGCACTCTCCTCCTGCTCTAATGCAATCGTCTTCTCACCTCTGACTCTAGTCTGGCCTGCTATATCTGCTGCTGCACTCTGCTTAATATCTTTGACTCCTTTACCTACATCTTTCGTCATTTGATCTCTGGTCTGATCGGCCGCTGCTCTTCTATCAATCGTATCCTGCAATTTTCCCGCAGTAACATCCCCAAATAATGCTGTCTTCGACTCAGGAGCCAGTCCAGTAAAAAATTTGTCTGGATCTCCTTGCACAACTCCCGGACCCTTTCCAGTTCTTAATTGAGAGGCAGCCATTTCATCGAGGCCCTTCTTCAATGTTGGCTCTGATGCCAGCTGTGTCAGCCTACTTCCATCTTTATCGCTTCCAGCCAACGTCTTAGCCACCGCATCACCAGGCAAAATACTCTTATCTAATGGATCTGTACTCTTAATAATGTCACCCACTGGTCCGCTAGCCAGCCCGTATAACCGTCTCGCCTCCTCATTGAATTTTTTAAACTGTATCACTCCTTGTGGCCCAGCAGCCTTGCTAATGGCTGCCTCCATATCACTACTCAAAGCTCTATAAAGCTCATTCATCCTCCCCGCATCTACACCCTCTGACAGCTTCGGTGAGGTCATTGCATCACCCAAAATAGAACGCAACTTTTTCATATCATTCAGTGTTGCTGCAGGAACTTCTCCTGGCTTTAATCCCTGCTTTGCACCAATCGCATCAAGCGCACTCTCTAGCCGCTCAGGCATCCTACTTTTCAACTGTTGAGCAGCAGGTTCCAGATCACCTGCCTTATAAAAAGAGTTGGCTAAAGAGTCTCTAAAATTAGTTAAGTCTCCACCCGCATCCTCTGGAATATTCACAGCCCCTTTATACATCTGCTCTTCAGCATCTTTTAATGCTTTGGGGAACTCCGTTTTCTTCCAGCTCCTGGCCGCATCTTGCAGAGCTTCACCACCCTTCTGTATGGTGTCTGAAGTCCCTAAACTTGCTGCAATATCCTCTCGGTCTGCATCTGCCGCTGTATATTCAGCGTCATGCGCTTTAGCTATATCAGCTAATGAGCCTTCTTTAAAGCTCTGCACCACATTGGCAGCTCCTTGTCTCTGCAATGTCGTCATTTCTGATGTAGCAGGTTGCATAGCTGCATGGGCTTTCAGTGCCGCCTCCGCTGCTGCCTGTTCTTGTGCTGCCTTCGCAGCTGCTGCAGTAGCCGCACTCTTTGCTGCTCCTTGCGTGAATATTCTTTCTAAACCAGAAAGTGTAAGCGCTGAAGGCAGAGATGCCCACAAAGGATTCTGATCAGTGTAGTGGTGAAATATATCGCCAACGGCAGAAGGTAAATAGGTGTAAGCTAGGTTCGCTTTCGCACCCAACCCACCCAGTGGACCAAGCGGAAGCGCAGGAGTTGACTGGCCCAGTCCTCTCACCACCTGCCCTGTAAGAGTGTCTGGCTGCGTTGGATCATAATAACCAGTGCCTTTAGCTTTGCTTAGGAGATCACTAGGAGTGAAAGCGTTCTGAAATCCCAGCTTTGGATCTTCAACTGGAGCAGGGATGCCGAATAGACGGTTTATACCGTGTGCAATCCCCGCCGGAGCACCAAGTAAACCAGCACCACCCTCAATCATCCCTTGTCCAAACTGATATGGCAAGTCCTTTATAGTGGCACCCCACGTCTGCTCTCCAGTCGCTCCTGTTGTTGCTGATGGCCTGCCAGAGAAAGCTGCTTCAGCGGCAGCATCCGCTGCCGCATCCGCCCTCGGATCAACAGGAGGAGTTGCTTTAAGCATTTTATTTCTGTCTGCAAAAGCGGCTTCTGCAGCCGCGTCTGCGGGATCAACAGCCGGAGCAGAATTTACCATTACTTATCTCCTTATTGGGGAAGAGGAGCTGGAGGAAGCTTGGCCAAAAACTGCTTATACAGTTTTTTCCCGGCGTCACCGTCCCCTAACAACCCTTCATGAGCTGCATTATCCAGCTCTGGTTTACTGTTAAATACTAACTCACCACCCTGCAGTGACATACCAAACTTTGCCAGCTCTCGCTTAGCGGAATCGATTGGAGGTGACTGTCTCATATAAGCTTCATCCGCTCCAAGCAGCGTCCCTGCTGGATTTTTCTGCCAAGCGTTTCTAAATTCATATTTCCCAGTCTCCCAGTTAGCCAATCCCCTGATAGAGGCATTAAGCATTAGGAAGGCGAGAGGCGTATTCTCCATTCCAGGCACAGCGCCCTGTGCCTGCATAAGCACGCCTAATCCCCTTCCACCAGTGGATTCAAGCATGTTCTTCATCTGGAACGTCTCAGTATGTTGTATTTTATTGATTGTCTGCACATAGGCATTTGCTAAAGGCAGGCTTGGATCATCTACCAGCTTCTTTCCAGTCATATTCTGCAGTGATTCGACAAGATTGGAAATGGCTCCTCTAGCGCCACCTGCAAATCCAGTTACTGTGAAGCCACCCTTCTTTGCCAACCCAATAGCAGCTTCATCGGCCTGCGTCGTACTAGAAATCAGTTGACCAGCCATATTATATCTTTCTACTGCTGGTCCGCCCTGGTCTTTCTTGAGATCCTGATCCTCTGCTATTTCACTGGGCTTAATCTTCATGTTTCCATGCGTATCCATAACTGGCTGCTTGGTGCGCGGATCAATTTCCACCCACGGAGTTATATCCGGAGTGGCATTAAGCGGCTGCTTAGTCGCCGAATTGGTGATCACCTGTGGAGCAGCACTCTGCGCAGGCGGCGCTGCCTGCCCAGTCGGCAAAGTATATGGAACTTCGCCACGTCCAGCTCCAATCGTCGAAGGACGATAAGTTGGGACATTATCAGCACCAACCTCAACGCCAGGCAGAACAGATGGAAGACGACTGGCGTCTCCATTGGCCCCAATATACCCACCAGCCACTGAAGACTGGATTAGTTTCCTCGCCTGCGCAGCCTGCGCTGGATCACTCAAATTTAGCCCCTGAATTTTCGCTGCAATACCCGCCTTCAGCGCGTCAACTCGCGGCTTGACGAAGTCCATTACACTCGGATCGACACCACTCATCGCAGCGTCATAATATTTATTCCAGTTTTGAGGATCGTCCGCAGCCTGCAAACCTGCTGTCGCAACATTCTGAAACGCATCCCTCCCCTGCGTCATTTTCATGCCCGCAGTCGCTTGCCCAATTTGCTTTGTCTGCGCACCCATCATTATATAATTTCTCAGGCTTGCCAATCCTTCCTGGCCAAACCCAGCAATCAACGGATTTGCCATAGCCTGTTGAGCCCCCTCCTCCAGAGAGGGAGCATGGGCCACAATCTCTCCCAGCGCCTGATTGGCCATAAAATGTGCTTGAAATTGTCTATTCTGGTTGGCTTTATTCTGAAAATCCATCAGAGAGTTTATCATCCCAAATGGATCAGCCATCCCCGTCCCACCAGGCTGTCCAGTCGCCTCCGGCACCAAACCAGGCATCTCTCAGTCCTCCGCTCCGGCTTCCGCCGGAGCGGAGCCCTGATCTTCATCAGATTGTGATTGTCCTTGTGGCGCAAGGGCTCCGCCTACCGGACCTCCGCCTTGCGGAGGTCCCATGCCTTGCGCTGCCATATGTCCCTGTTTGATCGAGTGGACATGAAGAGAGGCCATTGCAGCCATTCCTCTATGGATCGCGGAAGACTTAATCTTCTGTTGCAGCTGCTGATCCATCTGCTGCGCTCTCTGGTCCTGCTGCTCCACCCACGCTTGAAGCGCCTCTCCTCCAGTGGTTGGCATCTGAGCCAGCATCTGCGCCAGCGCCGTCGGACTAAATCCAGCCCCAACCATCGTCCCTGCGCCCTGAATGACGTCCTCCACCTGTATCTGATCCCCCAACTTCTTCAACGAGTCCAGCTCTTTCCTGGCAACACTCATCCTCTTCGCGGAGGCCATCAGCTGTTTATGCTGAGCTTGCGCCTGTTCCCAGTTCTGCTCGACGTGCTGTTCCACATTAAATTGCCCCGTCGGCGAAGGCTTCGCCAGCGCATTGGCTGGGCCTTGCGGCCCAGCCGGAGCACCCATAGGTATTCCGGGAGGCATTCTCTGCGGCATTCCAATCCCATTGGGCATCTTAACCTCCTATACCATCGAGTCGCCAAGCGCCGCATTGCTAAACAAATCATTAGTATTTGCTCCGCCTCCGCCAGTGCCGCCAAATAGACTCCCACCACCCAGCGAATTAAGCAGAGCAAAATTGCTGATACCACTCGTAGCCCCTGTCACTCCTTGCCCAATCGCATTAGCCGCACTCTGCGTCCCAGCCGCCTGTGCCGCACCACCCGCAGATGTCAGCCCAGAAATAGCATTAGTGGCATTCTGCGCTATCCCACCAAAAGCAGCTGCTGACTGCTCACCCATTCCAGCCTGGCCAAACATCATATTAAACAGCTGCTGATTCTGCCCCAAATAATTCTGAAACTGCTGCTGGTACGTTGTGGAGGCCAAATTCTCTGCATACTGGGTCGCGCCCTTAATACCCGGCCCCGAGGGGGTCATAGCAGTCCCACCTCCCTGCACACCAGCCCCCAACCCCTGCCCCGAATAAGCATTGGCCACTCCCTGCTCACCCTGCTGCAATGTGAACTGGTAGCCAGGCGTAGCCGCTAGATCAGCCATGGTCGGATTAAACGGCGTAGTCAGTTTTCCAATATTCGCTGACAGCTGATTAACCCCTGATTGACCAACCCCCAAATAAGGCTGCAACAGGCCTAGCGTCTGAGCCTTCTGCAACTGCTGATAACTGATGCCCAGCTGTGTAGCCTGAAGCTGTTCATCAGCCGCGGTCTTCGCACCACCAGCCGAAATTAGCCCTCCGGCAATAGAGCCAACTCCACCGATAGCAGCAGCCGTGCCAATCCCAATCGAGGGCATCTTGGTCTCTCCTCAGTCAGTCCGGGATTGGGACTTCGCTTCGCTCAGTCCCAATCCATAACATGTAAGTCTGTTGAATAGGGACAGCTCCCAGACTTTGAAAGAATTTACCCAACTTCGTCCCACGTCCCTGCAGCCTATGGTGCGGGAATACACACTGCACACCAATCTTCTTTAGCTCATCCAAGCTGACCATGAACAGCTTGGCAGCTCCTCCCCACGGGCCACCTTCTCCCACATACCACGCTCCCTGCGTAGCAATCGGCATCCCCTCACTCTCCAAATCCCAACTCAAATTCCACGAACAATATCCTTTAATCTCCCCATCCACCCTCAGTGTAAACCACCTAACATATCCCAGCCTATCAGCCTGGATCATCCGCGCTACATCCAGCTTGAATGGTCTCGGACTATCTTCTGGCTCAACCTCCTTGGCATGAGCCCTCGTCAAATCTCTAATAGCAGGCCATATGGCCTCGAACGCCTCCCTTTGGACGCGGACAAACCTATGTGGCATCGCTTCAGCCAGCATTTGCAATCTCCAGCTTTAACTTAATGATGTTGTCCGCATCCTTCCTCAACTCCTCAACCCTCTTCTGCATATCAATCTGCACATTTATGGGAGTCCATTGAGCCCACCATTGGGCGTCCCACGGTACATCCAAACAATACTCCCAAATCCACCTCGCACAGCTCTCCAAATCCAAATCCTGGTAAGCAACCGTCCTAACCCCACTCGCACTCACCGTCCACAAATCCCTCACCCTCTGAGCCCAATCATCCGGCTCCGGCCTCAGTCCCTTCGCCAGTAAACTATGCAAACACTCCATCGGATCGCGCTGAATTACCAAAAGCTTCGCTTTTGGTAATCCATCGCGGATTACTGGATAGGCAAAAGCAGCTCCAGTCTCTACAGTTCCATCCATCCCAGCTTGGAACAATGCAAAGCATTGTTCCAAGCTAGAGCACTTACTAAATGCATCGTGTCCCACTGACTTCACCCGACTCCCGTCCTTAATATAGGATAGCCAGTGGCTAAGCCACGCACTCCTGCTCCGCGGCAGAGTGAAGATGATAAATGGCTCATGCATCAGAAGCCTCCTGGAAACCAAACAGCTGATGGAGCCGCTGTATACCAAATCACGTTAACAAAGTCACCTTCCACCATCATTATCTGCCCACCAGTCATAGACGTCAGATAAAAGTTGACTCCATCTCTGGAATATTCTACTTGCCCACCCGACAGAGCCATGAATCCATTCTCCGCAGCCCTAAAGAACCACGGACTCGCACTAAGCGTCTGGACAACCGGCGCAGACTTAGCAACTGCCCCTCCAATAGGTGTCCCGTTGGACGGTCCCGGCCCAGAGATGACTGGCCCACCCGGCGTCTCAATAACCACATAAGAATTATTAACAGTCGTTGAGCCGCCACCCGTTTTGGCCCACAGCGCCTGAAAAAAGTATTGCCAAGCAGGCTGCAGCTGTCCCAGACCATCCACAATCTGGAAATCCTTCGGAAACGCCGACGAAAACTGATACGGATTAACTCCCATTACACCTCCTTAGACTCGTGAAGCTTTGCTTCACGAGTCTAATATCTCTGCATCAATCCACGCCCCATTCAGCGCCGCTTCTCCCGCAGCAGAGTAACTCAACTCGAAGATCCTATCCCTCGCCAATCCCAAGCCCCTCCAAGTCGGCCAGGTATCATAATGACCTTGCGGCCCATACGGCTGGAGAATCCCATTCTTCCACGTATTCCCCCTATCATCACTCCATCTGAGCGTCACCAGTGGATTGCCATCCGCACCTATCGGCACCTGTCCAGCATCCATATCCGCATAGACATAATTATACTTAACCCTCCTCCCGTCCGTTGTCCCCTCCTGCATAGTTCCCTGCGCCCTCGCCTTCCCAATATGATGAAACGTCCTAATCCAGCTGATCGGGCCTGGCTGATGGCTCGGAGGATACCCCGCCACAGTGGTCTTCAACTCGGCCGCGTCATCATAATAATAATTCGGATTCAAAAAATACAGACTCCCATTCTGCCAATCCCCACACACAAACACTCCATTCTGTCCACCCCACACCGCATTCTGCATAAACGCTCCACAGAAAGCCCTCGACTTATGCAGAGAGCCCTGAAAATCTGTCCAAGCCCATTGATGCCACGCATCATTCGGGTCCGTCGTAGACGCATCGTAGACCCACGTCTGATCCCCGCTTGGAAAAGTCAGCACATAAAATATATGTCCATCAAACTGCGTCGTGAACCCAACCGCATCCTGCACAGTCCCCTGAGCAGCCATCTGCCTAATCTGATATTCCAGCGCGTGATTAGAAATCCTCCTCGTCTCATACCCCCTCTGCATCATAACAACTCCCTGCCCCTGCTCATTCCCCGCCAGCCAATAAACCTCAATATTCTGGAACGCCGCCGAGTATGGCGCAAGTATCCCCTGCTGAATATAAATGCCCGGCAGCAGCGCAAATGGAAATTGAGCCCCTCCTGTATTATACCAAATCTCACTCCTCTTCCCACCAAACAGCAAAATCTCCCTCTTATTCACAATCAACCTTCTAAGCGGATCTGGAAAAGCAGCCTTCGCCGCAAAATAGAGCGGATCAAACGTCGTACTCCCCGCCAGCGTAGATCCAAAGAAATTAGAGTTCAAAAATCCCCAAACAATATACGTATCCAGCGTATCCACAGAGGTCGCGCCCGTAAACGTCCCAGTCGCATCATTAATTTGAGAGAACACATTCCCCACAAACTGAATAAAGTACCCATTCTGACTCCCATCCACCAGCACACAAGTCACCCCATTATCCGTCATCGATACGGGACCATTAACAGAGTTAATGGTCCCGATCGAGGTTAGATTAAGCGCATTACTCAAATAATAGACAGTGTTTCCAATCACCACATAAGCCCCATTGGAATCACTTCTACTCCAGATCCCCCTCACCTGATTAATGTTGGCCGGATCATTCGTCACAAACTGCAATCCAGGCCTCTGGTAATGGGTCATCGGCACAATGGCAAAATCCCTCGGATTAATCTCCGGATAGAGATTAACCGCCCTCGTACAGCTCGCAATATTAGAGCGCGCTGAATACGCTCCACCAACTAACGGCATCCTCATCTCAGTCTCACTTACCTCTCATGTGAATTGAAAATCTCCAGAAAAAAATTTTTCACCTCTTCTTAGATGGCAACAACATGGGAGGAGCTACCGCCGCTGCCGGCTCATTACCCTCTGCAAGCCACGTCATATATTCCTGATAGTCAACATTGTCGGGATCGAACGGAATGAATGCGCCATCCTCATCGCGCACAATCATCTGATCGCTGACTTGGTTCTTCATGTGATCCCAGACTTGCGTGTAGGTCATGGTCAAAGCTCCGCCGACACTGTATAATTAACGTTTATCGTAACATTTCCAACAGCAGTAACTGTTGCGCTATTCCACATTTCACTGACATTTGTGTTTAGAACAAATGAACTTAGATTTGCATTATTGTTTGCAACTATAGTTGCCGTAGGTGCTGCTCTCATAACAACAGGAAACGGTTTTACTAATTGATAATTAGCCCCGGCAGCGGATATGTACCCCGTCATTAGGAGAATGCCACTCTGATAATACCTCTGGCAATCGGCCATGCTCTTGGCCATCGACTGCCGATTGTAGGGCGTTGCTACCGAGCCGACCTCCAGCTTGACGCCGGTGATGAACAGCGTTGCGCCATTGGTGGAAACTAGACTGACCCCGCCGTTCGCGCCATAAACATTAGCATTAGCCCAAGCGCCGGGTGCAGCAGTGTTATTCGCACCGCAACCGAGATCGAACGATACGTAAAGACCGCGTCCGTTGCCACTCAGTGTCCAGCCAGCCCCAATGTCGCCTGGAATGGTGATGCTGATGGGCGTCCAAGTGTTCGCTACAGGAAGTGAGTAAAGAAATGGGTAGCAACGAGCGGAGCCGATTGCGCCGCCGAAATTGCCAGTCAGACTTGATTGAGCCAGGAACGATAGCGTAACGGACTTTGTGCTTGGTTTCCCCCACGCAAAATCGCTAATCATGTCCGCTTCAACATATTGTCTAATGCAATACTGATCATTTGGCGCAACAGCGTGTGTTGAGGACGATTGGAACCCAAGATAGTAGGGGAAATTGTCTGGAGTGGCAGCCGCAAGCAGATTTCTGCCCCACGTCAGCAATGGAGTGGTCGGAGAACTGTTAAAAATCCAGCGATCAACGGTGTAAACTCCAGCCGCCGTTCCCGCCGTTCCACTCGCGCCGTTGTTGCGCTGATCGATCCGCATGTCGCCATTGATGAGCCTATTGTCGCCCATCGCCTGCGATGGGAGCGGATGAACGTGATCCTCTCTCGAAAAAGCAGCACTCGTCCCAGTCGTCGCAACCCCATCAACCACAGGCAGGATGGCCGAGGCTTGCGGCACCGGAGCGCCCCACGAACAAGTCGTACCATTAGAAATCAGCGTATTACCCGCTGTCCCACCCCCAACCTGAAAATTGCCCGGTCCAGGAAGAATGATCCCCGCACTAAACTGAGTACCACCAGTAACCGTTCCCCCACTGAGCGGCAAATAATTAGCCAACGCCGAAGTCAGTGCATACGGCCCAAGACTAGCCGTCACCTGTGCCGCCGTCTGATATCCAGACGGATTACTTGTCGGATAATAATTAGCAAGCTGCGCTGCCCAATCTGTAATGTCATTATGCGTCAAATAAACCCAAGCCGCACTCTTCCTCCCATACAGTGTCCCATCACTAGGCGCATCCGTAATTCCCCCTCCTCCCCCAGTAGGTACAACTATCCAAGCCCCACTCTCCCTCCCATAAAGCTGTCCGTCAGTCGGCGCATCATTCAAATGACTAGCAGCCTCAATAGCCAGCGTCTGCATATCCAGGCCGGTCGGCATGACCGGCCCAGTCGTCACATTAAAGCTAGGATACTTCCCGCTGCTCGTTGTCATCTCAGCACCTCATCCCAGCACTCTAACCTGTCTCAAAGAACGAGCCGTCATTTTCTTACTAGCCAATAAAATCAAACCCTGACTTGCCGGAGGAAACCAGAAATCCCACAGTGCATAGCACCATTGCTTCACTTGCGGTGCCGTTAAATAAGCCACACTATGCATACATGTCGCTAGCCACGCATTTGCCTGAGTTGTAGCAACATTTCTGCAACCAATCCAATATGGTGTACTATTACTCGTAGGAATTGCCGCTGCTGACGACCCAACACCTGTATATACTTGGCCAGTTAGGAGATTAGTTACGCCAATATTAAAATTATTTGTACCCAATGATGGCTTATAGCTGCAAACAATAAAATATGGTACACCAATCGCTAGCGTCATTCCAAATCCAAACTGCGTCGAACCTCCTATTATCAGCGACGGCGTAAGAGACCATACACTAAGAGACGAAGGCGTGTTCCCACTATTAGGACTACTATTACCACATATATATCCGCTTGAAACTGAACTGTTAATTACAAGGATCGCGGCGAAAGTCAAAGCCGCAGGAGTCTCCGCAGTCACATTGGGAACAGTGATTGCAACACTCGCAGTCACTGTAATCCACGCTGGCCCTATAATAGGAATAACCTGGTTATTTTGGTAAGTAGAATTATAATTGCTACCTCCAGCTATCCCTGTTGGCCCGCCAGGATCAACTCGAAGCATACCTCCACCAGACCCAGGAGTAGCACTCGCTGGAACAGGGTTCTTTGCCACAAGCGAGTAGCGAAGCCCTACCGAAGCAGGGTGATTCCAATTCACTCCCGCTTGGCCACCTGGATAAACAAGAGGATTTCTAAACCTCAACAATCCCATCACACACCCTCAATATTTATAGGTACGAAATTTAACCGTCTGCGTTCCTGCCGTAAGTGCAAAACCACTAGCATCCTGCATAACACACCGATAAGAGCCGGGAGTAATCGGAATTGGATTGCCAAAATTATTCCCCACCAAAACTGTCTGCGCTGCCGCAGGCAGCAGAGGAAAAGACAGAAATGAAGGAAACGTCGGAGTCGCAGCTTTCTGCACCCCACCAACAAACTGCCCATCCCCATAAGTCGTCCCATCCTGATTAAGCATATACATATAAAAATTAATAGCAGCATTAGCTCCAATAGTACTAGACGCTATCAACAAGCTAAATGATATATCCATGAACATATCAAGAGACGTAGCATTTGTAATATCCGCCACACTGGACATCACCGAACTTCCATTCGCAAGACTAGCCAAGTCCGCCTGGTTAAAAAGAGGTGTCCAAGAGGGTGCAGCACTACCCTGTATCCAAGCCATCTTATGTCCTCATAGCCAGAACAGTAATCCCGATATCAGCCAGCGTCGTATCCGGCACAGTCGGGGCGACGAGCTGAAGCACGTCGCCAATCGCCAGCGCCCCACCAGACCCAGCCAGCGTCGCACTCGTATGTGAAGTCGGCGTAACAGTCACTGTCCCAATCGCCGTCGTCACCCCACCAGAAATTTTATTCACCGTGAACACCGCATTCGCCGTGGCCAGCGTACTATCATAAACCACGGTCCCCGCCAGCGCAGCCGGGACAGTCATCGCCATCGGCACCGGCATATTAATCACCGAACTCGCCGCAGGCACTCCACCATACGCAAAACTCGTGGGCACCTGCTGCACCTCAGGCGGCATCTGCCCATAAGTAAACGTAGACGCCCCAATGATGGACGCAACTCCAGCCGCATTCTGATACCCAGACGGATTACTCGAGTTATATGGCACGTAACCAAGCGCCGTAGTCACATCACTGGTCGTCAGCGTAACAGCACCAGTCCGGGAATTGAAGCTGAGCACACCTCCGGCGCCTGTTGTATCTTGCGCCAGCTGAAGAAGATCTTGGCCAGATGGCATCATCTGACCAAGAGTCACATTGAAGCTCGGATACCTACCAGTCGGATACGGCATAGCAGCCTCCGCTTAAACGCTTCGCGTTTAAGCGAAGTCTGCAACCTGTTTCCAGTATCCTGGCCTCATACATACGAACGTCGTTCCATGCCCAACAGCCAGCGTAATCGCCACATTCCCTGCATTGGGCACTGCGGACCCATGAGGTATGATAGCATCCGAAGCACCTCCAGTCTGAGAATTTGACTGCAAATTATAAATACTCAGACTTGCAGCTCCTCCATTAAATATGGTGCATCTCGCGCTCACAATAGCCGGCGGCAGCACAACAGAGTCTGCAGCAGTCGCCACTGTATCTACCGAAGTAAATCCCAAATTGATTGGAGTCGCTAACGGTATCCCACCTCCCGCATGTGCCGTAACACCAGCCACCGCACCCAGCACCATATTAAAGAACTTGCTCATGTCTGTCGCATCCATGAGAGTTCCTGATCTCGTGGATTGGAAAGAAGGCAAGGTAGCAAAATGTGATTGTGCCACAGTCATTCTCCTCGGCATTCGCCGAGGAGAATGCCTGTAAGGCATCTCATCGGCCATGTTAAAAGTTCTCTCATAGAATTTTCGCCCGCGAAAATTCTATGAGAAGTCGCCGACCTGCTTCCACTGGCCCTGCGTCGTACAGATAAACAGACTCGCATGCCCATTCAGCAGCACCAGTCCAGTGGCACCAGCCACCAGCGCAACAGACCCATGCGCAATAAACTGGTCCAGAATGTTGCCATTGAAGGGATTGGCCTGCGCCAGAATCTTCATCGACAGTCCAGCCGCCAAATTCTGCGCATTGATCCAGACGCTCGAACCCATCACAGCAGGCGGCATCACAACGGAGTCACCCGTCGTCACCACCGTATTCACCTCATTCATCCCAGTCGTCAACAGCGGTGTCGCTGGCGTCAGAGCACCACCCGCAAGAGCAGTGATGTTGTTAGTAACCGGGTTATTCGGAAGAGTGTAGACCGACATTTCTTAAGCTCCTCATTTTGAGAAGCTATTGAGGCGTTAGCCTCAATAGCTTCGATCCGAGAATATATTATATATTCCCGGTCTACTCAACTCCTGTGGCAGGCTCAGTTGAGCAATCTGCACAGAAGTATTCTTTATAGCCGCTCTCGCTCCCTTCGCAAGATCTGGCAGCCCATCCCCTGGATACGTCCTCATCCCATAATGAGGCCTCAGCCTCATAGCCAAATTCAGATAAAACGCATTAAAATAAATGAACGGCAGCTGGATCACATCCTGCGTCGTCACAAACTGAATAGGCAGCTGATCCCTAACCACACAACCAACGCCATAAATGGCATTAGTCGGCAGCGGATACAAGAAAATCCTCCCTAGCGGCCAAGCCGGATCATAATAATACGCTCCCGGAAAACTCACCATCCCCTTGAGCGCAATCCTCGAGTAGTCCTGCATCGAGTCCAGCGCATAAAGCGGATAGTCAATCGGGAGCCCCCCTCCGGTTGAAGGCTGCCTTAAAAAGGCAGCCTTCACCCTTCGTGGGGCTACTGACACAGATTGAATTGGAGTTACGGCTGTATTGTCTGGTCCAGTCTCAAACCCACCCAGTGCTCCAGCTCCCGGTCCAACTGGAAAATAATGCACTGGCTTAACCGGCGTCCCCTGATCCAGATCGACAGGCATCGCAGCAATATTCACTTGCTGCACCGTAATGGTCCGCTCCCTCCAGACCATATAAGTATCCTCGCCCCACTCCTGCAGCATCCATTGAAGCCGAGCCCAAGCGTCTGCGATCTCCTCCCCCGTAGGACTCTGCCCTTGCCCAACCGCACCGCACTCCTTCAGCGCAGCCATACATATATCATTGACAGAGGTCGCTAACGGGGTCAGCTGAGACATGGACTTATACCTTCACCGGAGCTGGAGCAGCCTTGGTGTTGGGTACTACTTTGCCCTGCATCTCGGCCAGCTGTCTCTCCAGCTCAACAATCTTCTCCTGCTGCAGTTCAGCGTGAGTTTTAGGCGGCGCTTTCAAATGCGTCTCCGGATTAGCTCTCAGCGCCTGAGCCTCCGTAAAATGCCAACCCTTCTCCACCATCTCCGCCTCTTGGGCCTCATTCTCCACAACAATATTCTTCACCCCCCAAACAGCTCCCGCATATTTAGGCTTCCCCACCTCATCAAAGACTGGCCTATTATCCCGATCCGTCACTAAAATACCCTGCGTAATACAAAACAGCTCCCCTTTAGGATGATACAGCATCTTCGGATACTGAACCGGCCCCTCATAAATAGAGAGCCCATCATTGCTCACCGCTTGCACATTGGCCTTATTGGTCTCAAACAGCCCTCTATCCTCCATCGAATGATAAATAGAATAAACCTTATTCATCCGGTTACGCGCCATTGTCGCCTCCTTCGGAGGCGACAAGGCACGTAACCAAGCCACCTCTCAGATTAATTTTCATTTCTTGTGCCTTTCAGCCCTGGTCATGTCACCGCGCTTCACCCCCTTCGCTGTCGCCTTGTTCGTTCCCTTTTTCAGCTCCCCAGCTTTCTGAAGCGTACTCGTGGCAACTGCCCAGGGATTAACTCCCGGACTACTTTTCTTGATAGCCTTAACCGCATCCTCCAAAATCTTGGGCATGCTACACTCCCTTCTTCGGAGGGGGCGTAGCAGGAGCAGCAGGCTTCTTGACCTCCACTGTCTTCTGCACACTCACCGTCGTCTTCACCTCCGGTCTCTGAATAGGAGGTGGCATACCCTGCTTCGAAGCAGGGATAGCAATCCTATTGGATACAGAGGACGCTGACCCAGCAGCATTGACCGCCTCCAGCCTACAGTCGATGCCATGTCCAGCATCATCCGGCGTCAGAGCATACTCATTGGAGTCTGTGCCAATGGGCGTATTCGTATCTCTCCTGAACTGGTAATGGTAGGCTTGCGGCTCACCCGTCCATTCACCCATCGTACAGTTCAGCAACTCACCCTTCTGGCTCAGATAAGGCGCGTGCTTAACGACCGGAGCTTTTAATGGCTTATCGGGCTTCGACGGTTCCATACTCGGATGAGCATGAAACCCATTTTTCTCAGCCTCAGCTCTTTCCTCCGTATCATACACAACGCACTCTCTCTCACCATCATAAAGCATCATCGGATACTTTGCGCCAACTTCCGGCATATCCTCCTCCTCTTCCTCAGGAGGCCAGAACTGGCCTCCCATCTCTGCTAACGCCAGCAGCCACAAGTTTTGGCTCTGAGAGCCAAAACTTGGAGGCTTCCGATCTGACCGCAAGGTCAGATCACATCCGCGACGACCACAGCCCATTCCGGCCTGATCCACAGATACCCATACAGCACATCCAGTCTGGTAATCAGCTGGTCAGTCCCAATGAAGTAATCCGTGATCATCCTCATGGACACCCCATCGAACTGCTCACGGGCCACCGCATGAACCCCCTCTGGAGTCTCCAGATCCGCAGTCGCCAGCGTCACCGCCTCAGGAGCGAACACAAAGTTCTTCCGATACACAGAAGATGCTGCCAGCCCGTTGGTCGGGTTGACCGCAGCCCCGTTAGCCGGAGAAGCCGTCACAGTCTGATACTGCACCGGCAATCCACCAGCCGGCGGAACAATGGCCGGATAAATATTCAGCACAGTTCCAGCAACCGCAAGCGGCTGCGTAACCACAAACTGTTCCAGCTGCCCCGTCGTCTGCTTAGTAATCCTATTCACCTTATACACACCCGCAATAGTAACAATATCTCCCACTGCGAGCGTCGAAGCAGCCGCCGAAACCGCAATAGCCAGCCCAGTCTGGTTGGCCCCATTAACCGTGAGCGACCCTTGAGCCATCGTCCCACTGGTATGAGTGATAACTGTCTGGTCCTTCATCCAGATGAAACCGAGCGCATCATACATCCTGCCGGTCACATACTGCCTACCAATCTCAGGCGCCGGGTTAAGGAGTCCAGCGAGGGTGGCAACCATCCTGGCCTCAGTGACCGGATTATTTACCACCTTCCGGTTCTCAATCGGCCCCGAGTTGTTGTCAAGATTGGCACCCGCCAGCAGATAAGTAGCTGCAATTGGGCTCAGAACGTTATTGCTCACGTCCTGGTTGGCCACAAAATTGCAGATCCCACCTTCAGCACCTGACATGATGTCCGCGGCAACAGACCCAGCCAGATTGTTCACAGCCGGCGCAAGAACTCTCCGGGAGAAGTCATCCAAACTAAGAGTCCGCTCCTGCGTAGTGAACTGCACGTCCACATGCTTTTGCGTCGCCATAGTCAGCGTAGTATTCTGTTCCGCCGTATCCTGCACTGACAGAGCAGGCCCCGTCGTCACAATATAGTCATTCGGGAGCCTGATCCTCAACGTATTACCAATCTTGGCCCCCGCAACCGCAAAGGAGTCATCATATTGCATATCCACATTCTGTAAGAACGCATTGCTATTCTTCCAGAGTCTGACCGCCTCTCTGGTGATCAGGTTGATAGTGAGTAGAACATTAGCCATCAGTCAGTCTCCTGCCTCAGGCTTCGCCTTCGGCAGGAGCCTGAATAGCATCTGGCGGCAGAGCGACCACCTAATAGACTCTGGAAAGTTTGCTTTGCAAACATTCCCTCAGGGATTCCCAGTTCCCAGTGACTGGCTAGGAGGCAGGAGCCCTAGCTTCTCCGACATTGGATTTTTCGTCCTTCGGACGAAAAATCCAAAGAAACTCTAGTATCTAGACGGCCCGTAGTGCCTAACCTCCCCACACTCATTACACTGCCAGCCAATCCAAATAACATGATCATGTATGCCAGAGACCACATGTCCCTCACACCACCCAAACCGACACCTAAACAGTTGAAGAAGCCTCCTCAGCAGCCTTTCGTCCTTCGGACGAAAGTCTGCGAAACTCCTCACCGTATCCTTCTTTCAGCTGCCTGTTTATTCCTCGCATTCATCCAATCATCAATCTTCATCTCTGCCCCCCTCTCCGGATCATCCGGCTTCGTCCCTGTCACCGGACTCGTGCTCCCGACTGGCCTAATCGGCTTAGGAGCCTTACTCGGCTCCCCTCCCTTTCCATCTGCCAACTTTCCCACCTCCATCGCCATCTTCATCGGGCTCAAACTCAATATCCTCGACGCCAAATTCAAATCCGAGCCGAGGCGATGAATAATGGCCTCCGCATCCCCTGTCTCTAATGCAGCCTCCAGAAACATGTTATATTGGCCCAGACTTCTGGCATCCGTCGTATCCACCAGCTGAGTCAGCCCAGTCAGCCTAACCTGCCAGTCTGGATACTTCTCCGCTCCCCTCCCTGCAGCCTCATTGCACCTCGTATTGAAAGCCGTCTGACTAGCTACCAGATTAGCTCTCTCAGAGATCATCTGATCAATCTGCTCAGCCGTAAATTCCTGTCCCGTGGCCGGATTAACAGGCTTCTGACCCGCTATAGCCCTCGCCTCATAATCTCTCAGCCTGGCCGTCAGTTTGGCAACTCGATCGACTGCGCTTTTAGGCCACACTCCCGAGGTGTGAGGGGAAGGAGTGGGAGAAGGAGGTGCCCCCTTCTCCTTCCCCTCTTCGACGGGAGCCCCACTAGGAGCCTCGACCGCCGCCGGAGGGTCTGTGGGAGTTCCAGCCCCCTCCGAACCAGCTACAACCTTATCGTTCTCATCAGCCACGTCAGTTTCTCCTTTGAGCCTTTCGGCTCTTCGAGCCGAAAGTCTCAGTTTCGGCGTATGCCTGATGCTTCCCAAGCATCCTTAAATCTCCCCATCTGAAGCGACCTATCCAGGATCAGCGCCTCATGTATTCGCTCTCTAGACTCCTCATCAATATTCGGCGCAGCAGCTGGATCGAGCATTCGGGCCAGCACAACCCTTGCCGCCTCCACACCCTTTCCCCAATTATGTTCCAGATAAATCTGCTCCAGCTCCTTAGCCGTCGCCTCCGGAAACTGCCTCTTAAAAGCAGCCCAGTGTTCATTATGATGCATCAGCGCATCATAACTCTCCATAATAATTCCCACCGCAGCATCCGCCACCATCGGATGCACATGCCTGAGTCGTCTATGCCGCTTCGCGGCAAGACGACTCAAAGAAGCCTTACTCATCATCTCCTCCTTCTTCCTTGTCAGGCACTACCATCGGGGGTACTCCCGTCCCCCTTGCCGCCAACAGATTAGACGATCCTTTATATTTCGGATCGAACGCCGCTTGAGGATGTCTCAGCTGACTTGGATGTTTCACAATCAGCTGGTCATGCTTTCCCCCAATATCATTAATATTCTTCAACAGCAATGCATCATGCCCCTTCTTCCATGCATCACTAATAACCTTCGACATCGTTGTCTTATTATACATCGTACTCCCTTTTGTCACATCCTTCCACTCCGTAACAAGCGGATTATCAGCTCTCAGCACATGTGGGTTCAGCACATCCCCATAAAGCTGCGCATTAGCTGCCCCTGGCTTCCCTGCCACACTCGTCTCAGGATGAAAAAATATTCCCTTCTCATAGTCTTTCGTGGCCGGATCTCTATACCCCACCCCAGCGGAGTCCCAAGAGTACGGTCCCTTCGGCGCAACCCCTCTCCACCAAACCAAATTATTATTCAGTGGTCCAAATCCCTGCTCCTGCATCCTCTTCACCACAGACGCCTGATCCATCGGCAACCCACTAGGATTAAACGGCAGTGTCTGCCCACTCGTTCCCGGCGCAGTCTCCATCGAATAAACTGAACTCCCTGTTGCATTCGGATCGTACGGATACATCTTCGGCACAGCCAGCGGCGGAAACTGCTGCTGAAACAAAGGACTCAACTCAGACTCAGTAGCACCCCCTGTCCCAAACAACGCCTGCTGCGGACTCAACGGCGTACTCGTCACAGACTTTGAAACCTTAGCAGCCTTTGGCACCTTCGGTGCCAAAGTCTGCGGAGCAGCTGCTGTCGGAGTTGCAGCAGCAGCCTGCGCAGCCCCAGGCGTCACAACTGGAGGAGGCTTGGGCTTCGCCGCCTCCTCTACCAAATGCTTCGTCGTGGCCAGCGCTGCAAATCCTTTCCCCGGCTCATTCTCCGGACTCGTCTGAAAGAAATTCAGCCCATAATCCGGACCCTTCTCAATCAACTTCTTCACAGCCGACATTGTCTCCGGCTTCAGCGGCGGTTTACTCTTCACCAAACTATCCAAATATTTAGCCGCACCAGAATTCCACCCCGAAGCTTCTGCAGATTCCCATGGAAAATTAAATCCTGCCCCAACTGCTCCTTTACCTCCTCCCGGCCCACCCATCATCTCCGCCAGATTAACCCCCGCTCCCGCATAATCCGCCCCACTCTCCCCCGTATAATATTGGGGCACATGCCCCTCTCCATACATCGGCCCCACAAACGTCTGCAGCGCATTTCCAATCCCAGCCCCATATCTCCTCGCCTCCTCAACTGCAGCACTTCCAATCCTAGCTATCATAGGATGCGTCGGATCACCCGCATACTGCGCCCAATTCTCTTGCATCGGCGGCACGGAGCCAGTCGGAATAGAGGATGCCGCAGCCAGCTTATCAGTATTCGGATCTGGCTGGGACTTTTGGAACTCCGTCACCAGAGGGGAGACAGGCGGAGCCTGTCTCCGGAAGGGGTCTCCGTCCACCGGCGTGAAGTCAAAAGTGTCAAAGACACTCTCAGCCATTAAATTTCATTACCTCCTGCAAAGCCTGCAAAGCCTGGAAGCTTCATCAGACCCCTATATTGTTTAGCGAGAGCACTGTGATCCTCGCTAGTAGGTGCGTTCTGGGTAATCCGACCATGAAACAGCTTATTAATATCCCCAATCTGCGGTGTAAGCGAGTAAGGCTCTCCCCCCGCTATACTTGGCGGAAATGGCGACATCCTCTCACCCTCATTATATGAAGGCGCTTGCCTAATATAGTCTTGCACATTCGGCGGTATCCAAGACGGCAGCGGAGCAGGCGGCTGCATAGGAGTCGGCAGATCTGGATACAAATTATTCAAAAGCTGATCAATCGGTTCTGGCGTCGGCGAATACGGCTGCGAAGGGAGCTTCGCTCCCTTCGCAAATGGGTCGGGAGACCCGTTCCGAAGGAACGGGTCTCCCTCAACCGGCGTAAAGTCAAACATATCAAACACTAGTATCCACCTCCTTGCCCAAATCTATGCACTGCCCACGGATCATATCCAATATTCCTAAACTTTATTTCAGGCATCAAGCTCTTAATCAACATATACTGCCACAACTTCTGCAGTCGGGGATCTTGGCCAAAGCCCTGCAAAGCAGGGCTTTGGCCAGAAGGCTGTTGCTGCTGCGGCTGATCTTGCGTCGGCTTAGTCTCCGTCGGCGCAGTCGCTCCAGGCACAATCTTATTCGGATCCATTTGTGGCCGACTCACTCCACCACCCAAATTAGGTGTCCCCTGATACACCGGATTTTCATCTCCCGGCGAGACGGAGGACGGCTTCGCCGTCTCCGTCTCTGGAGCTGGTGTCGTAATTCCCTTCACCGCTGGCCCAACAACCTTCCCATCTCCATCCGTCGCATAAATCCCTCCATCCGCCCCCGTTATGTAAGGCCCTCCATGTGGAGACATCTGTCCAGCCTTCGGACTCCTTCCAAACTCCGGAGCCGGAGCAATCTGCTGCTCTCTCTGATTTTGCCCTCCTCCCGGCACTGCAAACCCACCACCCTGTCCAGCTATCAGAGCAGCCATTGGAGCCGCAGCAGCTGACGGAACATTTGCCGCCTTCACATTAGGTGCCAATGGCCTTCCCGAAATAGCATTAACATAATCCGTCGTCTCACCTGGCATCGGCTTCCCAGAAAGCCCTACTCCACCTTGCAGCCCACCAGTCTTCAACCAGTTATGCACATTCCCTGGCCCCCAATTATATGCCGCCATCCCCAGCTGCTCATTCCCATTAAACAGCTTCGTCATCTTAGCCAAATACTTCGCAGACCCATAAATACTGCTCTTCGGATCATTCACATCTACCCCCTCCTCCTTCGCCGTAGCAGGCATAAACTGCCCAATCCCCTGCGCTCCAGCCGGACTCTTTGCCTTCGGATCAAACTGGCTCTCCCTATAAAGGAGCCTTGTCAACGTCTGCGGGTTCACCCCATTCTGCTTCGCCGCATCATTAACCATATCCTGATAAGGTGCCGCGGCCGCCGCAATAGACACACCAGTCGGGCTCCTCCCAGGCCCAGCTCCCGCACCCGGCCTTGCCACTGCTCCACCAGGCGTAAGAGTCGTGGCAGGGCCTTGCGGCCCTGCCAGCGACTCTAATCCTTTTAACTGTAACAGTCCCTGCATAGAATTCAAATTAGGCCCCATATCCGTCGGAGCCTGCTCAGTCGGCTGCTGTCCCTCAGGACTCCCTCCACCTCCCCTTCCACCTCCCATATCCGGCACATTCAGCGGCGCCAACCTAGCCATCTGCGGCACCTGCATACCCGGCGTATGCATTCCAGCCGGCGTCTCAATAGGCATCAGCGTATTAGCCATAACTGGCGCATTCCCAGTAGGATTTTGCATCATCCTCGCATACGCAATCGGATCACCCATTGGCATCAGCGGATTAGACGCCAGCCCATAATTAGTCTGGGAACTGGATCCTTCGGATCCAGTTCCATAGCCGTAATCATCATCCTCATAGGCCATCAGGCATACCTTCCCGTATTATATGGCTGCGCTCCCAGCGTCGGACTTGCATACCTCCCCGAACCCACCCCCGCACTTATCCCCATATTCTCCGCAACATTCTGACTCATCATCTGCGAGAAAGCCGATCTCGGAGCCATCATACTCACATTCGACGCATAAGCAGACGGTGCATTCGGACTTGGAGCCAGCGCATTCGATGACCCCATACTCGGCGTCCCAACCGCACTCGATCCCCTAGCACCCGGATCACCCGATGGCGCACCATACCCTGCCGACGTCACCCCTCCAGCACCCATCGTCGCAGCCGTAGCCTGCCCAACCGGAGCACTCGGCCCCATACTCGGATCACCAAAATGACTCGCCGTAGCAGCTGCCGGATTATAAAGAGAAGGAAATCCCATCCCCCCAGACAAACCCGCCAGCTCCGACTGCAACACTGCCTTCGCATCCGGACTCAGCCCATTATATACATCCTGATAAGTCGCAGGCCCTCTCACCGTTGCAGGGCCATATCCACTCCTTGCATTCTGCGCCGTATCACTCAACCCTGCCCTAATAGTCTGCACCGTCTGACTCTGATTAGCTCCCACATTCCCCTGCCCACCAGGCCCCAGTCCAAATCCCTGTCCCGACCCAAAATTAGCCACCGCTCCAGTCCTCGGAGCCACCCCTGGCCCATAAGCAGGCGTCCCCCCATAGTGGCTTGGATCATACGGATCATACGGCTTAGGCATATACGGGTTAGCTGGTCCCAACGAACCAGGGTCCATACTCGCCGCTTCCGCTGGACTAACGAGACCATTTGCTATAGCCGCCCTCATTAGCCCAATCAATGACAGCGAATTAAACCCACCAGTATTTCCTGCCCCATACGCCCCAGCAGCTCCTCCGCCTCCTGGTCCCGATCCACCACTCGCCGTCCCTCCTCCCCCGCCTGTGGGACTAGACGAAGCAGGACTAACTCCAAATCCAGTGTTAGCCGTACCAGTCGCAACACTAACGCCCCCTCGATTGGTCGTATTCACACTAGTATTATTTCCCATACCAACAGAGCTCGTAACACCCTCACCACCAAACCCTGCCGCAGCAGCAGCCGCAGCCGCATCGGACGCAGCTGAAGCTGCGTCCGAAGCATTTCCATTATCCCAAAAAACATTAAACAGTTGCCATGGATGTTTCATGACTGCGCCCCCTGTCCTTTAGGAGCCACATGCATATATCCACCATTCGGCCCCTTCACATACCACTCTCCATCTGGTGCTCTCTTAGCTCCAGGGACTCTAGACGGATGGTTATCCGGAACCGCAGTGGAAGCTGGAGATGCTTGCGCATCTCCAGCTTCCGGGGCTTCTTGACCCAATCCCGGCTTGTTGGCCTCGATCAGAGGAGCTAATTGGGTATCCAGCGCATCCTGCACCAACTGCTGAATAAGTGTCTGAAACTCCTCAGGAGCCATCGGTGCAAGCACCTTCATCCGATCCGTCTCAGCCTTATACGCATCAATATCCCTCATCTCATCCTTACCAACCAGCTTCAGCTGATCCTTCCCCTGCTTCTCCAGACTCTTCCTGAGCGCCTCTTGCAGAGCCTGTATCATCTGTTGCTGCTGCGCCTCGGTGGGCGTCGGCCCCTGACCCAGCGCTTGCGGCGGAACCATCCTCTTCAACCTCTGAGCAGCCTCTTGCGCCTCATCAAAATCCAGAGACTTCAAGAGCAGATCGCCAATGGTCCCCGTAAGGTTTGGAGCCTGCGTTAAAATAAGAGTCAGGGCATCTCTGCTCTGATCTCTCTTCGTGCCATATTCCGGCCCCACCGTCGCCGCCACATCATACTTACCAACTGCCGGGTTAAATATCCTTCGTGCAACCTCTCCTCGATGATCCATTTCCTGGAAATAAGCCATACGCGAGCCGGGATCAATTTCGACATCCTTTTCGACTCCATCCTCAGCCACAACCTTAAGCACCCTGGCCGTATCATAGACCTTGGGGATGACATCAATAAGTATCCTTCCCAGGCTTTGAAGGGCCGCTTCATAATTATCCTGGAAATGGTACGTCGAGGTATCACTCTGATCCTGCCTTTGCTTAATAGCCTCCCCTGTCCTCTCATTCCCTTGCATCCCCATCTGATTTTGCCATTGCCCAGAACTCATCATCAACCAATTAAAAGCCCTATCCATCATATCCGCATACGCCGGAGAGGTGGTCGGCGGCTGCACTCTCTGCGGCAGCGCCTGTGGTGGAATATCATCACCCTCCGAGTCCTTATGCCTGAACGGCAAATAAGCTGAATTAGTCGTATTAGCCCTCTCCCAATAATTCTCCAGCCCTGTAAAAGCATCAACAGCCCCAGTCCACGGCGTCTTGCCCTGCATCGCAATATGTTCAACCTGACTCGACGCATTATAATTAAACATCCTCTGCGCATCCTTCATCGAGCGCGTATGCCCCTTGCGGTCTAACCTCCCTCGAAATGCAAACTCCTCCCCCTTCACCGGCACAAACGGTATCCTTTGCCCAACCCACACCTGGTAAGGATTGCCCTCCTCATCCTCTGGGTCGTCATCCTCTCCCACAGCCCTATTCCCACAGATAAAATATCTCCTTACCTCCTGCATCGAAATATTTCTTATTTTTGTCAGCGGGTTATCCAGAATGCTCTCATGCCCCTTCATCTTCTCCAACTGACTCTTCTTCATTTGAGACCGCTTCCCATTTGGCCCCACAAAACTAACCAGACTATCCTCTTTAGGCACCCTAACAAAATATTCCATCACAACACATCTATCATCATGCTCCAGCTCTTCCGGCCCAACCTGCAGCGGACTCCGCTCCCACGGTCCATGCCCCGGATAAAGATCATCCAGCTCCTCTGGTAGCATCCGATCAAACGCAAACAGAAACTTCATATCCGAGCAATCTGCCATCTTACAGTCCGGATCGACATAAACAGTCAACGGATCAAGCACAGGCCTCAAATAGACTTCCTGGTCAAACGTGTCATCCCCAGCGAAATCCGTGGCAACCCTGATCCAGCCAATTCCACCGTCAATTTGCCATTTTCTCGCCGGAGCGTATACCGAAGCCTGCGCCTGGCTCTGATACTCAATCCTTCTAATAAGGTCCCTGAAAACTGAAGCGCTTTCAGCAGTTGCTCCATTTCCGACCCCGACAACTCGAACCGAAGATTTGTTCCTTCTAAGTCCATTTCCTATCATCAAGTTATGTTGCCGCACCACATTAATAGTCAGACACGGCTTGGCCGCCGTATCCCTCGCCGCCCTCAGCGTATCGGGCCACTGCCACCCATTATCTGAGTCCGCATTCGCAAACTGCACATCCGCAATAAACCTCCGTCTAAAATCACTTTCCCACTCCTGGCACCTATCCCACCTATCTCTTGCCTGATCCAGCACCGCGTTCCCCGTCAACGCAGTCCTCAGGGGCTGAGTCAAGCTCAGTCCAGATCGGGCAGAACGGGAATTATTAATCAGGCTCATAGACCCATCCATCCCAGATTAGGAGCCAAATCCCTCCACTTATTAAGCACTACATTCCCCAGCCTCTGTCCAATATCCTGTTCCTCTCCCCTATCGAAGTGCGGATCTTTAATCGTCACCGCCATATATCTCAGCGCATCCGCCGCATGGCTCGCCCAGTCATGCACCGGATCTCTCCCCAGCTGCCCAGGCCTATTATCCCTCGCCTCCTCCTCAATCTTAAACCGATAGTGACGCAAGGCATTCAGCCCATCCTCACACTTATCCTCATCAAACCACATATTCGGAAACAGCATCCTTACCATATTTCGGCCATCCACCGGAGCAATCTTCCTCGCAATCCTCACCCTCTTCGGATACACCGCGGCAACCTGCTCTTTTATAGTTTTCCGCATTCCCAGCTTTTCATGTTCCGCGTCGAACGGCAACACATGCAGCCCATAAACATAGTGTCTATTCTGCAGAACATCCATAAAATGCTCCACATCCTCCCCGGTAGCCTCATAATAATCCAATATACGAATCTGCATTGCAACCTGTTGCACAAACCAGATCGACGTACAGTCCCTCTTGCCCAGATCCCAGTATGTATCCACCGGAATAGTCCGTTCCCACGGCACCGTGGCAATCCGTCCCTCTTCCGCAGCCTTGCGCAGTTCCTTCGCATAAACAACCCCCTCCAGTATCTGCAAACAATGGCCCTCCCACACATTCAGATAATAATCATAATCCCTTTCCTTATCACTTTGCATATCCCTCTTCAGCACCTCTGGAAACCACGGATTATCCCTATAAGTCATCTTACAGACGAAAGAAGACTCCGACTCCAGGACGTTCGCCGAGCCTAGCGGCTCGGCAAAACGTCGGTTACCCACTGGGCTAAGAGACGCGTCCTTAATAAACCTCTGATACGTATAATCCGTTTCCAGCTCCGGATTGAAAGTCAACCAGATCTCCGAATCTTCTTTTCGTATAGTCGGTATGAGTACTCCCCACGAGGTTTTCCTAACCTTCACGGCCTCTTCAACCCAACATATATCAATCCCCTCATAGCTCTTTATCCGATTAACATTATTCCTTATCCCCTCAAAATTAAATTCAGTCCCATTGGCCCCATAAATCTTCGTCTTCTGCACATCATAAAAATTACCCCATCCTAGCGCCTCAATCTGATCTTTCAGCACCTTATAAACGGAGTCATCAATCGAGTTCTGATACTCCCTCACACACAATATCCTCGTCGCCTTCTCCCTCCCAATCACCAGCAGCGCCCTAGCACATCCCCAACTCCTCCCCGCTCCTCTTCCTCCCCACAGAACCTTAAACCTCTTCTTCTCAAACAAACACTGGAGAGGCCCAGGAAACGCCAAATTCGGCCTGGCAGCTTGAGGCTTCCTCGCAGCATTGAGCCCACCATTGGAACGCCCAAGAACCAGCATCTAGTGCAGCTCCGCATCAGCAGCAATCATCCCTGCTCCACCATGTTCATACAGAAAAGAAGCTGCCTTCACATTCGCCGCCGCCGTACAACTAACTGTCACCCCCCTATTCGTAACTACACTACTCCACGATGCAGTCCCCAACCCAGTGCAATTCTCATCTCCTCCCGTATCAGCATCAGTCTCAAATCCCACTGTATACGTCATGGTCGGTGCCTGCCTCATCAGCACTGGAAATTGTATAAAGCAATCCGAAACCAGCAGTGAAGGCGCTACAGACCTACAACCACCCTGCACAGTATCAAATCCTGGCCCCTCATTAATCCTCCAATAATACGCCTCCTGCAACGCAGCTTCCTGCACTCCCAGTCTCCAAACAAATGGCGGCGTCGGAAGCGACCATGCCGTATACGCAGTAAACTTCGAAGCAAACGAAGCCAAAACCGGAGCAGTCCTCAGCTGAATACCCGAAAAATCCATCCAATCATTAGTCCCCGCTGTCCCATTCGGCGTCATACACAGCACAACCGCCAGCTCAGTAGCTGTTGTCGGGACAAGCCCAACCACCGCTGGCTGCGTCACTCTCCCAATAAACAAAGGTGAGAATAGTGCTCCTACAACCCTACTCTGTCCAGTCCACCCTGCACCTCCACTAAACCCAGCCGCTAATGCCCCCACTCCCTCATCAGTCCCAGTCCCCGCCACAATATAAATCCCCACATTAGTAGCCGAAAGATTAGCCCCGCCAAACACATAAAAATCCATCTCAACAAACTGCCCCTGCAGCGGCACACTATTCGCCGAGCTAATCTCCTGGGCCATGCACATCATATCCGTCCCAGTCGACCCAGCCTGCCTCTGCATCTTATACGCCGCCTTAAACCCCGGCAGCGTCACAATAGGCGTCGTATCCTCACTAACCTGGATTGGCGTGGCCGCCGACCCACTCCAGTAAGCCCAGCGGTCCGGTCCAAAGAGGACCGTCCCGCTAGAGACTGGACCAGTAGTCCCTCTTTGCCACAAATTCTGACTTGCGTCCCCAGCAATCAACCAGTTTCCACTCGGGTTCAAACTATTCACAAACTGACCCAATTGAGTAGTCGTAATACGCACACTCGGCGGACTAACTCCAGTATCCGCAGGAACCTGCTCTGCCCCCGTGAGTGGAGGAACAGCAGGTGGAAACCCCGTGAACGTCTGGGCCTGGCTTGCAGCGGGGTATAGCCCCGCTGCAATCCAGAGAGCAGCTAACGCTTGCTTCCGCACCTCAGCTCCTGCATAGCACTCTTCAGACTCTCCTCCCCTGCCGAAGTCCGACGGGGCGGACTTCGGCAGAGCCTCGAAGTGAACCCAGACACATCCGGATTCGCAGTGTCAAACACCTTCCTCGGAACATGCTGATCAGCACTCGAGTTCACAATATAAGAGTGCTGCACCTCATCTGAGAGCGCACGAGTCGCACTCAGTTTCGGGCGTGGATCACCCGGATGTTTAGTCCCTGGCCTTTGCTTTGCCAGATTGATGTGAGGTTTCCCGCACGAGGGCTCTTCTTCAGGAGCCCCCACTGCAATCAGCATGTTCAGCTTCATGGGATAGCCCTCACTTCGTTCGGGCTATCCCAAACCAGTTTTAAGTTGGGCATACCCCAGTCTCCTACTCTACTTGGGTTGTGGCCTAGGCGGCAGTGATGGCGGATTCTCCGGAATATCAATCACCACATACCGATAACCAACTCCCGTAATTCCAGCCAGCGCAATCGCCTTACCGGCCGGAATTTCCGGAGGCAGAGGCGGCCAAATCGTGCCAGGAGGCGGATCAGTCGGAGGAGGCTCAACACCCGGCACCTCCGGCAGCTCATTATCCGGATGCGTGGGATCAACCGGATAAATCGGCAGCCCATGATCCGGATGCCCACCTTCTCCAACTCCCCATCCTGGATCAACCGGCAGTCCCCCTCCCGGAGGCCGCGGCCACACATGCGGCGGCAGCGGTGGCCTAGCTGGCCCACCTCCCACATGAGGCGGCCTACCAGGCAGCCCTTGATCAGGCCTCTCACCACCACCCCATCCCCAGCCCGGATCTACCGGCCTACCAGGCCACGGCAAGCCCTGATCTGGTCGACCTGGCCAGCTCCCTGGAGGCCTATTCCCCACATGCGGCGGCCTACCTGGCAGCCCCTGGTCAGGATAGACCGGAGCACCAGGGTAACCCCATCCTGGATCTACACCCTCCTCAACTCCATAGTCCGGATCAACAGGCCGGCCTGCCCAATCGAAGTGAGGCCTTTCCACAAACCGAATATAAGCCCACGAACTTTTTGCCATACCTTCTCTCCTTAAAACGACTGCCCAATTGCAGTCGGGTAAACTAGGAGGCCCTCATTTCATTCGGGCCTCCAAATTACTGATGATTTACCCCGAAGAAATGCACCATTGGCATCCCCGCCAGCAGACTAACAGCGCATATGATGAAAACAATCAAACAGACCAGAAGATAGATCCGCTGAATGTTCCATGGAATAGGCCACTCAAAGATCTGCGCGACCCACACGATGACCGCCCCAATAAGCACCAGGAGCGCAACCACAAGCACACAGTTAAGAAGACCAATCAGAATACCAAGGATATTCATCGGTCAGCGCTCCTTCTCAGAGCGCGATCTAAGGCCCTTAAAGAGCGGGCCTTAGATCGCGCTACTCAGCGGCCGTGCCTCGACTTGGGATGCAGCCCACCCAGAGTCTCATGCCGATCATGATAACTCTTCCCATGATGCGGACCCGCATCGTGATGCTTGATCGGGTGCTGGGAGTGCAGCTCATCCACCGCATGGCCCAAATCAGCGCCCCTATGAGGCGAGCTGGTCACCTCCATCCGCCCATCTCCAAACGCCCTATTAGAGAATTTCCTCTCCTGTCCAGGCCCTCCCCTGGCGGGGGCATGATGTCCCGACCTGGGCTCCCTCTCCTGCGCCCTATTCTGCTTCTCTTCCTTATCAGCCATCTGAGTACTCCTATTTCCAGGTGGCAGCCTTCACTGCCCACATTTGCGCAGTCTGCGCCTCAGTAATAGCCACCGAGTACATCCTCTTGACCTCATGGTCAGGCGAAGCTTCCCTCTCCTTCTGACAATGGTCAATAAAGGCGGCTATATCCCTCTTCAAAATGGAGACAGTATTATCTCCACTCGGATTGAACGTGATTCCAACTGCACGTTCGCCGAAAGTCTGGTCTCCCATCACCTGATCCCCTTCATTGGACCAGTAGGCACTTCCTCAGCCACCTTCCTCGCTTTCTTACCAAGTCCAGCAGCCTTCATCTTCCCTCCTCTCTGCCGGAAGGGAGCCTCATTAGCCAAACCCAGGGGCTCGGCCTTCATCGAGGGAGGAGCCTTCATTGGCTTCATCCCACCCATCAGCATATTCCTAGGTACTTTGGGCATGTGATCCTCCTTTGTTCAGTCGATCTACGATCGACTGAACAAAGTAGGCTCACGAAGCTGTTGCAAGTTCCCTTCTCAGCAGTGGCACTCCTCCGATGTGATGCCACACAGGACAGAATGGAGCACTAATCTCCATACTCTGCTCTATGGCATCCCTCAGCGTATCACAAATCGGCCTAGAAGTGGCATGTGTCAAATTCTTACACACCACAATCGGCAATATCTGAGACCTCGGAATACCCAACGCACAGGACACAACTGGCACATACAACCCATGTAACTGCTCCTCTGCTTCAGGCGTCCACGTCAGCTTTCCCTCCAACAAAATAACCCACTGCTTGGCCTTTCCAAAGAAATCCGTCTGACAATAACCTATCCCCCTCTCATCCCTATATTCCCACCACATCCCCCACCTAAACTTGGCTCCCAACCCCTTCGCCAGCGCCCTCTCATATCTCAGCCCATCCCCCTTCACATTCTTCCCCGCCTTCGCCGCAGACAAAAACGCCGGCTTATTCTCCATCGAATGAGCCCATTTCAGCCCTTCAACCTGCCTCATTTCGGCGGATCTCCCTTATCCTTATTCTCCTTACTAAACCAATAACCCATAATAATAGCGGTCCCCGACGGAATAGTAATCAGCAACCTATCCACAATCTTCTGATTATGAATAATCTCCATTCCACACAAAACTAAAACTGTCATCGAACCGATGGCCCAAATCACTGTCAGAATGAAATCAGGCTTCCATTTACCCATGGGGCAGACCTCACTTCGTTCGGTCTGCCCTAAATTTACCCAAATCCATTCCGCACACCTTTCCCATCAATAGTCATAGCCATATGCCTCGGCTTCTCAGTACTCAATCCCAGATGAACCCAGGTGTTGTACTCATGTATCAGCTGATCTACCCCCAGCTCTTGCATATGCGGCTCCAGCTCCTTACAGATTTGGAGCGGCGTCCCAAAATCCGGGCAATAAAAATCAACCGCAAGCCCACTCATATGCGCACTCTCTTTAGAGCCTCCAACCGCCATATTAACTTTCGGACTCCTGTAACCCGAACTTATAAAAATTGGCTTATCCCCCAGAATAGTCCGAACCCTCTCCATCACCTCAGCTGTCCACTGCAGATTCTTCATATCTGATGGCACATTATTAATCCCCTTCCTCGCCGCCGTCTCACTAACCGTGAACTCCTCCAGCGTAAAATTGGGTGTGAGATGAGTCATGACTGATCCTTTTTAAGAACAGTCGATCTACGATCGACTGCTCTTAAAAAACATCCTCATGGCCCTACACACCAAGTAATAAACATCGCTCCTGGCGCTCCATTCCCTGGATTCTGGAGAGTCGCACCATCTCCACCCGGCCCAGACGCTCCACCCCCACCATACAACCCCCCATTCCCTCCCACACTCCCCGTACCCGGACCCGGAGCCCCACCACCACCTCCCGGACCCCAAGTCCCATTCGCATTAGTCCATGCACTCCCCGCTCCCCCATTCCCTCCAGGCCCTCCATAATTTCCACCAGTCGTATATTGCCCACCCCCTCCCCCTGACCCATAACTCCCCACCCCTCCAGCCTGCCCAACTGGCGTACTCGCAACAGATCCCCCCAAAC